>Ga0257126_1000564_pt1 | contig 29707 bp, 41 predicted proteins | sample SI060_120mmetaG_FD_190151 | JGI IMG/M metagenome (GOLD analysis project Ga0257126, IMG submission 190151) | Marine microbial communities from Saanich Inlet, British Columbia, Canada - SI060_120m | ecosystem: Environmental > Aquatic > Marine > Inlet | place: Canada: British Columbia | collected... | reverse complement strand
GTCGTCCAGTAGAGAAATTGCCATTAAATGGTTTGCCGCTGCGGTTTTGGGAGGACTATTGGACCAAACTACATACAAGTGAACATGTATTATATTCTCATATTAAAGTTTTCAGAGAGTTAAACATGATATTAAAAAGTTCTGGATATCCATATATCATTTTTGACGGTATTAACGATACTGATTATCAGATTAAACGCCACAATCTATCCTTTAAGGATAAGTTAAAAGTACCATTTGTAGACAATATGTATGAAGAATTACAAGACATTGGATTAAATATGACTTCAATAGATAATGTCTTAGAAGAATATGTCGATTTGTCATCTAATTTTCCACACTATTTTAATTTTAAGACACGTTGCGAAGCATATCCCAAAAATCCCGATCCAGCAAATAGAACCGTTAATTCGTGGGCAGTTACGTTAGGTAAACAATTATCTTTAGAAAATTATGGCCTTACTGAGTGCTATCATTGGGGACGAGAATTAAATAGACAAGTGGCAAAATTACTAGAAGATTATATTAGAAAACAAGATTACTCATATTTATAGGAGAAGTAAAATGATTACATGGATTAAAAACAGATTAAAAGAAAGAACATCATGGGACGGCGCAGCACTTATCGCAGTTGGCGTAATTACTCTTATGTTTGATGGACTAATTACATGGGCAGCCTATGCAGCAATCGCATATGGTGCTTGGACTATTTTTAAGTCAGAATAGAACACGTTAGCGATATCATTGATGACATAGAGTAAATATCTGAAACAATTAGAAGTAGGAGTCTAACTATGTCATGCAGTGAAAGTAAAATTAAAGAAGCATACAGATTATTTTGGATGGTTAAAGGACATTTTAATACAGATGAAGAAACTGTATTGGCATGTGCAGATGGATACTTCAAACGCCTTTGGTGTAATAACGAAGCATATTTATACGAAGATGGATTTGAAGAAGCCTGGAAAAATTTTAAAAATACTGATAATAATGTTGTAAATTAGCAACAAATATTTTAATTGTATATTATTCATATTGATTTACATTATAATTTAGTGTATATTGTATAAGTAATATATAGATGGGCACAGATAACATTCTGTTACGTGTCCATTTTTTCATGACATAAAGGAATATAATAATGAAAAATATTTTTGCGGCTACAGTAGTAGCGACACTTTTTGCTGGCGCAGCGGTAGCTGAAACAGAATTGGGTAATGGTTTCTCATTAGAAACAGAAGTAAAAGCAGAACGTAAAGTAGATGCTGATACATCAATCATTACAATTAATCCAGAACTAACATTTGATGTTGCATCTGTTGACGGCCTAGAACTAACAACAGGTACAAAATTGTCAGTATGGGATAACACAAACGATTTCACTATGGATGACGAGTTTGATCATCTTCCAGTACTAGAATTCGGCGGTACATACTTAGTACGTGATAATTTCACAATTGAAGCGGCAACAACATACGACTTAGAAGCTGAAACACGTGGCGAAGTCACAATCACAGCATCATTTGCATTCTAATTTTATTATTATAATGTAAGAAAAAGGGCGCTTCGGCGTCCTTTTTTGTTGACAGCACTATAAAAATATGTTATAAATATACTGTAACGTTGAAGCAACGTGGACACATACTGGACCCGGGGGCGGTACCCAGCGACTCCACCATAGATGCACTACCTCTGAGCCGCTAACCGACTCCGGATAAGGGGTTAGCTAAGTAGTGTATCTTTGATGGGGTCGAAATTTAGGATCGACAGGTCCACCAAAAGGAAATTATTATGAATAAGGACTTGATTGACAGAGGAACTTACTACGAAATCAAAGATTACAAACCAACTGTAAATCGAGATGAACATGGTAATGTTATTAGTGTAATTAACTGTCCATACATTCCGAAATTTCTTTTTGATGGGCCTAAGAGCCTATTAAAAACCCTAACAAAAAAATAGAAGAAAAAACAGAAATTGAACTTGACATGTTTCTATAAACGTGTTATAAATAGAATGTAACGTTGAAGTGATTTGACGATTGGACAGGACCGCGGGGCAGTACCGCGCAGCTCCACCATAAGCACACTAGGTTTTGATATAGCGTCAACTCTATTGAAACTGAAATGACTAAGAGCAAGACTGTTTTGACGGACAGTTAATAATGCGTCGGACTGATACTCCGAAGATGTAGAAGTTGCTCACCTTCCTTGGCGTGTAAGCCATGTAGCATAAGAGTCTAGTGTGCTTTTGATGGGGCTGAACTAGGATCGACTGACAAGATAGATGAATGGAGTTACCGGGATATAAGCGCCGTTACCGCGAATAAACTTTTTAATTGCAAACGCAAATAAAGCGCCAGAAATGGCATTAGCGGCTTAATTTAAGCACGTGGGGGTTGGTAACTGACCTAGCAACAGAATAGTTACAACACACACAAACACACAAAGGAGAACATAATGTTCGATCCAAAACTCAACATGCGATTGACCGAAAAACTCGGCGAACTATATAAGAATACTGGCTTGAAGCCAGAAGCATTCACAGAAGCATTCGAAAAGATGTCAGCAATGACACCATCAATGCCTAAAGTAAATTTCAATAAAAATGGTTATGAAATTCGTACACAGATGCTAGAAATGGCACAAAATCAACTATGGCAAGATTACTATGCTAAAGTAGGCGCACTAGAAACATCAGTTCGCAAAGAGCATGATGAAGTAGTAACTAAAGTTGAAATGCCTGCATTCCCAGGTTCAGAACAAGTACTAGAAACTGCACGCCAGTTTTACGATTTCGTAAACAAGGGTAAATAATTATTATGGGAGATCCTATATTGGGTCTCCCATTTTTAAAAGAGAAACGAATTAATGAGTAATTATATTTCTGCTAATTATGATAGATTTGATGATAGAGCAGCAAATGGAGCAGTTTTTACAGGCAACAGAAACGCTTACCATCGTGGTCGTTTTGGAGAATTTTATTTTCTAAAAGAAAAAGCTAAAGAATTACTCACTGCTGCAGAGTGTAACTATTTGTTTAATGGTGAGATATCTAATCCTAATGCTTGGTGGGATATCAGCCATAATGTTCATACGGAACTAGACCTACAGTGTAACAATTTTGAATTTAGAATCAATCCACACTTTGATGATATGGAAAAAATAACGAAGAGTCAATGGAAAAATATGTATGTATGTTTGGGTTGTAGTTTTACATATGGGGTTGGTATTCCGTCATGTCAGACATGGCCTAGCGCAATAGAAGAACGCACTGGAATTAAAACTCTAAACTTGGGAGTACCAGGCGGCTCAATTCAAGCATCATATAGAATATTAGATAGTTGGCTAAAACATTTTGGTTGCGCTCCTAAAGCAGTATTGATACTAGGTTGGTTACATCCTCGTATCGAAATGTTAATTAAAGGTACACCGGGACCCGGCAAGCAAAATTATGACGGATATGGGTCAATCATTCTACATAATACCCTGGGTTCTAAAGTAAACCATGATCATCAAAAGCGTTTGTTGACAGAAGATAAAACAAGAGAAATATTTAGACATACGATATCTAATTTTGCGAAACTAAAGAATAATTATAATCTTAAAATGTATAGAATTGACACAACCGGAATGATCAAACATTTGTTCACGACTCCGTCATATGCTGATAAACAATTATTCCAAGGCCCTAAGAGGACATTATTGAGACTTAAAGGAGTGGCATACGATATGAGTCATCCATCTCCGTATTATATGACTAGTACAGCATTAGCGTTTATGCGTTTAATTGAAGAAAAGGATGAATTTTTAATATGACATATGTAGTAACACAAGATTGCATTAAATGTAAATATACAGATTGCGTAGAGGTTTGTCCAGTGGATTGCTTTTATGAAGGCGAAGAAACACTAGTAATTAACACAGATGAATGTATTGATTGTGGAGTATGCGAACCAGAATGTCCAGCAGAAGCTATCATTCCAGATACATCTCCGCTGTTTACACAGAGGCTGTTTGATATTAATACTAAGTACGGAGAAATGTGGCCTGTAATTGTTGAGAAAAAAGATCCACTTCCAGGTGCAGATGATATGAATCCTGCAAAAGGATACACCGGAGATAAAACAGAATTACTAGATGATTACGATTAATAACATACCACATCAATATGAATTAAAAGATTACGAATCGTTTGTGCAGGTTGTACAAGCAATTGATGATTTTCTAGGGACTAAAACTTATATATTTTCTGGGACACTAAAACAAATAAACGACAACTTTTTTCAACGTGATATTAATCAATGTATCTTAGATGAAGTTAATAATTTATTTAAAGATCGTAATACTGTATACAGCAACGATACTGAATTAACTCACCGAGACTTAGAAAAGATTAATTCATTAGATTATATATTAAGTGATTTAAGCAGTGGAGTTAAAATTAAAAACCCATTAAGTCTTAATTATTTTGAAACATCACAATGGGGAACACATCCGGGAAACACACGTTTACTGTTCAGTGAATATTATACTGATACCGTAATTGGTATGGTAACTGATTATAAGGGAACTATACGAGAAGATTATCCTCATTTAGAATTTAAATCTATTACAGATATTGAGTTCTCAATCGACGGGTTAGTGGTATTAATAAATACGACTATAAACGGTCCAAACACTATACGAAGACCAGCGGGACGTAATGTGACATACAAAGAACTTACTGACAACCCATCAGCAGAGTTAGGTAACCCCACATTATATGACCCGCCAAGATGGTATCAATTGAAGAAAGATATTGTGTATGTATGCGACAGACCAACAGTAGAAAGGGTTAATGAAGAATGGCAGATATACAAACGTTAGAGCTACTTAACTATAGAAAGATGCCACATGCTAGTTTCGATTTCTATACATTTGAGAAAGTTATCGATGATAGTCTTGCGCAAAGAATTTCCTTAGCCAGTTATATGTTTAATTGGGGAAAGATCGAAGGTATGCGCACAGATAAACATTATCGTATTTGGATGAACAAATACAATGCCAAATGTTTTAGGGATACATGTCAGATATTTGATGCGCCCAAAACAAAAGAAGTATTCTCTGATATAACTGGAGTTGACTATAGTGCATGTCGCACTCGTATTGAGTTGTGCAAAGATGAAGCAGGAAGCTGGTTGCATAATCATTACGATGATAAAGCAAAACTATTTACATTACAATTATATTTAAGTGACAGTTCAGTAAGCACGTCATTTAATAAACAAAATACATCAGCTACGTCAGGTAACGGCTGGTTCTTTGCTAATACAGCACGTGAATTACATGGATTAAATCCTCTGCTAGAACGAAGAATAAGTCTTATTGTAAATTATGTAGACCATACTTGGAGAGATAACACGGTGCTAGTATGAAAGTAATCCAACACAGTGAACCATGGGAACATTTTGAAGTACACGATTTTTTAGACTCATCAGATTTTAATTCAATAAAGATATATGCAGGAAGTTTACCACTAAATGCAGACAGAACTATGAATGTGTTACGTTCTGGTTATGTACATGATATACTCGCAAGAGCAATGTATAAGTTACTAGATGAAATTAAATACACCCCACTTGTAGAACATGAGATTACAGTACAGCTAGACGCTATCAAACCAGGTTGGGCGTACAATAAAATACATGCAGACAACCCAAAGAAGTGGGTAACGTTTGTAATGGCTATCTCAGATCAAGGCACTGGAACACAACTCTATACTAAAGATCAACAAACATTAGTTAAGACAACTGATTGGATTCCAAATGGTGGAAACGGATTTATTCGTAAAGATGATACGTGGCATGATTTTGATGCTAAAGGATTGACTGATATTCGAAGAACAGCAATTGTAATGTTAGCAGAAAAAGGATGGGACAGTGTATAAATCAAGTAAAGAACGTACCGAAGATTATCTAGCTAACTTCGATACTAAGAAAGTGTTACAACATTTAATCACATCAGATACTCCAGTAATCGTAGATGTGGGCGCAAATGTAGGACAGACACTATCAAGAATTAAAAGAATATTCCCATCAGCAACAATGCATTGTATCGAACCGGTACCAGAACACTATGACGAACTAATAGAAATAGCAAAGTATTATGATGATGCACACACATACAATACAGCGTTGGGAGATAAAGATGAACAACGTGAATTTAATGTCAATCAACATCAACCTATGCTTAGTAGCTTTTATGAATTAAATGAGAACAGTAAAGACAGTATTGCTATTAATAAGCCAGAAGCATCGCACATTAACTTCTTAGATAATAAAAAGATTTCAGTACAAAGTAAGACATTAGATACATGGGCAACTGAAAACAATATCACGCATATTGATATGCTAAAGATGGATACTCAAGGTAGCGAACCAGAAATTCTTGCTGGTGGCATAAATGTTCTAAATAATACTAACATCATAGTAACTGAATTAATGTTTTATGACTTATATAAAAAGCAAAATTCATTCTATGATATTGAGAGTATTATTTTACCACTCGGTTTTGAACTGTTTGATATCGGGTATATCAGTAAGAACCCACTTACCGGTAGAACTGATTGGGTTGATGTGATTTATAAAAAAAGAGATGTTATTAACAAGGAAACAAATCTATAGAAGAATGAGAGAAGAGGGCTACTCGAAAGAGGAAGCCAGAGCCTGGGTAACAGTAATACTTGAAGAATTAATTTAAAAAAATGAAAATAGTACTTGACGAATCGTCTTAGAAGTGCTATATTAAGAACATAACTAAGACGACGGTCTTTTAGTTAGATAGTGCAAGGAACGGTGTTGTAGTGACACTAACTTGGCTAGTAGCTGTAGTGGCAACATATGAGTGTAGAGATACAAAGATATGTTTTTGGAAGTAACTATCCGATGCTAGGCTCCTCCGAATCTTAGCGAGAGCTACTAGGAGGTTGTTGGTATTCTCAGAGTCCAACCTATCACATTATAAATACTATATGGGAACAACCTGTACACAAGGCAGTTCATCCGAAGGCGCTCATAGATCCTTTTAAAAAACATAGAACAAGACAAATTTTTAACGCACAGTACATTTGTCTAATAGACACTGAAAATCATTCTATTAGTCCACATAATAATTATAATAACCCTTTGCTATTAATTTAGTGAAGGTTTTATTTTTGATAAATACTATTATGAAATATTCAGAGATAACAGAAGGTCCATTGCAGAGACCAAACTTACTTAAAAATCCAGCAAGGGTACAGGCTTTGATTAATAAGATTGAGACTGGCTCACCTTTCACATTGAGAGGTGAAGAAATGCCGTCTGTTAAGATTGAGCGTGATCCTGAATTATTAGACAATCTTAAAAAAGGCATTATCCCAGATATTTTTCCACTAGAAGATGGACGCCAAGTTCGTCTATCTGGTCTAGAAAAGACTAGTGAGTTTGGCGGTAAGGGTGCAGGCTTTTCAACACGTGATGAAGATGCCGCACTAACACAAATCAACGAAATGCTAGAACAAATGAAACAGGGTAAGTCAGAAGTCAATCTTGTTATCGGTGATAAGACTGTTCCTGTTGCTAAGTTTGTTTCTACGCAAGGTACTCCTAAATCAGACTTCCATGCTGTTGACGCAAGTGGCGATGAAGTTGCTTGGATCTCACATAAGAAAGGTTCTAAAGCAAAGGACTTTGGTCAATGGGGCGGCATGAGTGATAGAGAAATGAAAATTGTTTATGCTAACATGCCAGAAGCAAAAGAAGAAATTTTAAAGTTCGCTAAAGATGTTATTGCTATTACTAACGGTGAAATTCCAAGAGCAACAACATATGCACGTAAGATACAGAATGGTAAACTGCGTGGTATCGCAATCTATGGTAATGGTTTCGGTGGCGAACGTGGACATCAAAACGTTGACTTAATTCTTCAAGGCGAACCACAGTTCAAAGGTAACAAACTTGTTGCTACGGGATCTGCGCACACAAATGGTGAGCGTTTAGAAGATGAATTTGAGCCAGTTCTAATGGCAATGTACAAAGGTGACCGTGACAACTTTGGTGTCAAGGGCGCACGTTTTTCAATCTACCCAGCAGGTGGTAGAAAAATATCAGAGTGGATATAATAATCATGAAAATGAGTAAGAATTTATTTTTAATTGCTATGCATCATGTTGCATTGATTTCCGGGATAGTGTATTACGGATTTAATATATGGATTGCAATAGCAATATTCTTTATAAGTATGATGTACGCTAAATTTGCTGGTAGTGATATCATGCACTTTTATTTTGCACATGGAAAATATAAAGATAGTTGGAAAGGATATCTATTTACCATACCAACTTTATTTTCGGGATTGGGATCTCCTATCTCTTTTAGTGCATCCCACAGACAACATCACAAATATGTAGATACTGACAAAGATCCTCACTCTCCTCATATTATTGGGTGGAGAAGAGTTTATTTCTTAGATTGGGAACCACAGAATATCAATCCAAGATTGATTGCAGATTTTGCCAGGAGTAAATTTCAAAAGAACATACATAGGTATTACTTTAAAATACATATTGTTTTAGTTATTTTATTTGCTCTTATTGATCCTAGGATTGTATGTTTCTTACTATCTCCATTTGTATTATATTCTTTTCATAATTCCAGCTGTGTTAACGTATTCGCACACCTTGATGGTGAAAGTAAAAACGTACCTTGGATTAAAATAATCAACTGGTGGGGATGGGATCACGGCGATCACCACGACTACAAACCTTCAAAATAATAATTTAAACTATTTTATAAGTCATTGAAAACGCAGGATTCTTTCTTGCGTTTTTTTATTGACAATATGCGAATCAGGTGCTATATTATATAAGTAATCAACGAAAAGGACTATGTTATGGAAAATGTTCAACACGATGCTGAAACACTTGAGTTCTTCGCAGTTTGTGACCACTTCTCCGAATTGCAAAACGAACTAGGAGTTGAGTCTATTTGGTCTATGCATGACTTCGGTAAAAACGGACTAGACTTTGAAGTATTTGTTAAAAAAATGCGCAAAGTAACTTATGAATTTGTACGTGATGATACAACACAAGAAGAGTTGATGTTAGACCTGCGTGACGGTGGCAAACGTTCTATGGCACAAGTTAGTGCTTGGGCAATCAACGGTACGATCAAATCACTTTGGTTGGCGGCTGATAGTTGTATTAAACAATCAGGCACACATCATCGTTACATCGAAGACTTTGTATTCGGTGAAGATGGCACACTTGAACTAGTAACAGGATCTTAATTATGTTAACACGCTCAGAAACAATCGGTGAAATAATAACTGCAATTGCAATGCTTATATTCGCCATGGGTTGGATGGATTTAGGTCAAGGACAACAATACACGTGGTGGAATGTAATTAAATTATTAGGTAGTTAATAGTAAAATAAAGGTTGACATTATAAACGAATCAGTTTATAAAGAATGTATAAGTTAAGCAAAACAAAGGAGCTATTAAAGCTACACAGTACGAGCAAAGAAACGTAACTAGCAATGTCAATAAGGCTAGGTGAGGGACTAAGTAATGACTACTGTGTAGCTTTAATAGCTCCTAAAATAACAAACAAGGAACAGCACAATGACTACTTGGAAAGACATTTCGACATTTGACTACAAAAAGTATCTGTACGTAGATGTTCTAGTGCGGGGACAGGATGGTGTTGCTGTAGCCGCCTGGGACGATGATAAAAAGTATTTTATCTCTGACCTTCGCGGCAAAGGCAATGGTCAATCCGTATATGGGCCCATTGCTTGGATGCCTATTCCAGAATAAAGGTTGACATTCATAACGAATCACTATATATTATAAGAGTAAACAAAGAGAGGATTCTCAAATGAAAAAACTTTTAATCGCAACAGCAGCAATTGCACTAATGTCTACTTCTGCTATGGCGCAACGTATCCAAGCAAAAGTAGTAGATATGCAAGAAAGCTATGCTACGGTAACGAAACAAGTTCCAGTAGAAAGCTGTAATGTAGTTGAAGTCCCAATCTATGAGACACGCCGTATCGGACAAGCAAGCACAGGTGACACATTAGCTGGTGCACTTATCGGTGGTGTAATTGGTAATCAATTCGGCGGCGGCAAGGGTAAAGATGCTGCGACTGTTTTAGGCGCTATTCTCGGCGCAGATGCTGCAAATAAAAAAGGTGGGAAGCAAGAAACTGTTATTGTAGGCTATCGTCAACAACAACAATGTACAACTTCATATCAGCAACAGCAAGTTAGACAGCGAGTACAGAATATCGTAACTGTTAAAGCAGATAACGGTCAACAGTACGAATTCAATACAAACGGTTGGTATGCTAAAGGTACTATCGTATTCTTGGATGTAACACTATCTAACTAAACTACAAACATAATTTTGTCTCCTTAGGTGATAAATACAGATGAAGAGGTCTTGTATTAAACACCAAAGGAGACAAAATATGTTTTTTCCATTATTAGTGTTCATCGTAGCCTTGGTTATCGCAGCAATTGCAGCGTGGTTTTCAGTCGCCGGTCTTATGGCGATTTTTGCCGCCTCAGCGATACCAGTAGCTATTATGGCAGGATCACTAGAAGTAGGTAAGTTAGTTGCCGCTTCATGGGTATACAGAAACTGGAAACGAGCACCGTTTCTACTAAAATCGTATCTAACATTTGCTACGGTTGTATTAATGTTCATCACAAGTATGGGCATCTTCGGCTTTCTATCAAGTGCTTACTTAGAACAGGCATCTGAAGGTCAGCAATCAGCCGCAAAGATTGAACGTATTTCTAATGACATTCTTCGTACAGAAGAAACAATTAGTCGTACTGAAATCAAGATAGGTAAACTTGAAGTAGAAACATCAAACGACACAAGCGATATTCAAGCACAAATTGACTCAGAACAAGTGCGCATGGATAAAGCATTTGAACGTGTGCAACCAGCTATTGACGAACAACTTGAAATCATTGCTAACGAACAACGTGGCGCAGATGAAGAAGTAAAGTCATACCTAGAACAAATTAACAAAATTGACACAACACTAGATACACTACAACAGTATGTAGCGAATGATGAAATTCGTAAACTACAAGCACTTGTGGGTACACGTGTAGATGGTAATTATGGTTCTGGCACAGCAGCAAAAGTCGAAGAATTCCGTAATGCAAAAATGACAGAGAAAGCAAGATTGGTATCGATTGTTGAAGACATTCGTACATCAGTTGATGGTTCTGTTGTTGAGCAAGCACGTGAAGAAATCAAACGTTTGCGTGACCAAGCTAACCAAAATGTTCAAAAGTCACAAGAGACTATTGACCGTTTACGTTCACAACTTAATACAGTTGCGGCAGTAGATAATTCAGCAGATATTGCAGCACTTGTACAAAAAGTACGTGATAGTGAAATATCTATTGAAACTCTATTAGATGAAAAGTTCGAACTAGAAACAGCAGTTCGTAAGTTAGAAGCAGAAGTTGGCCCGATTAAGTATATTGCAGAAATGGTATACGGAGACACGGGTTCATCAACAATCGACCAAGCAGTTCGCTGGTTGATTATTGTGTTTATCTTTGTATTCGATCCACTAGCAGTTCTACTACTAATCGCAGCAAACTTTAGTTTCCAAAATCGTCATAATCACGGTGACCGTCAAGAAGAAATCTTCGATGCATTATTTGCAAAAAAAGAAAAGAAATCGCTTGACAAATCAGTGAAAAAAGACGATAATGAATCTATTGAAGTGAGTACAAATCTAGTTGAAGGTATCGCAGATGCTAAACACTTAGATAGAGTACAAGCAGGTAAGCGTGAATATATTTTACGTGAGAAGGCAATAGATAATGCTTCTATTGAAGAACTTGAACGTGAGATAAATACTCGCAAAGAACGTAACAATCCAGGTTGGTTAGACGACCTAAACAAATAAACTTAAAGGTGATACGTGTCAGATAAAAAAGATTATACATGTTCGTTTTGTGGCAAAGTCAAAGACGAAGTTAAAACTCTAATCGCAGGCCCAAATCAATATATTTGTAATGAATGTGTAGATTTGTGTTATGATATTATTCATGAGGCACGTATCACTGATACTAATATGGAGACATTGGGTGACACCCCAACTCCAGATGAAATTAAAGAATTCTTGGACGCACACATTATTGGACAAGACGAAGCTAAAGAAGTCCTTAGTGTAGCAGTATACAATCACTACAAACGAATTAACGCTAACACAGATGATGGCATTGAACTTGATAAGTCTAATGTTATGATTATGGGACCAAGTGGCGTGGGTAAAACTCTAATTGCTAAGACAATTGCTAAGTTCTTAGATGTTCCCTTTGCACAAATAGATGCTACATCATTGACAGAAAGTGGTTATGTCGGTGATGATGTAGAAAATGTCGTACAACGACTATTGATTGCATCAGACTTTGATGTTGATAAAGCAGAACGAGGCATTGTATATATTGACGAAATTGATAAGAAAGCCAAGAAGGGCGAAAACGTATCTATTACAAAAGATGTAAGTGGTGAAGGCGTACAGCAAGCATTACTGAAAATTGTAGAAGGTACAACAGTTCGTGTACCACCCGGCGGCGGGCGTAAACACCCAGGAGCTGATATGCTAGAAGTAGACACCACTAAGATACTGTTTGTAGTAGGCGGCGCGTTTGTGGGCATTGACAAAGTTATCGAAAAGCGTATGTCCACTGGTTCTGGGATCGGCTTTGGTGCAGAAGTTAAATCAGAACAGCAAGAAATTAATATTAGAGAAAACGTAGAGGCACAAGATGTTATCAAGTATGGTGTTATTCCAGAGTTCATGGGGCGTTTTCCAGTACTTGTAGGGCTTGATCCATTAAATGAAGACCAGCTTGTACGTATTCTAACTGAACCACGTAATTCAATTATTGCACAATTTAAAAAACTATTTGCACTTGATGATGTAGAATTAGAGATTACAGATGATGCATTACGTGCGATTGCAACAATTGCAAGCGAAAATAAAACTGGCGCACGTGGCTTGCGTACAGTAATTGAAAAGTCATTATTGAAACTACAATTCAAACTACCAAAACTCTCACGTGAAGGACTAAAATCAGTTCATATTACAGGAGAATTTATCAGCAATAATGCTGATCCGATTTTGGTATTTGATGAAAGTATGAGGAAATCCAAGAACATCAATGAATAAGTTCAAACAAGATAAACCAAGTAAGAATACAGCGATTGCTAATAATCAGATTGATTCTACTGAGTTGAGAGTTGTAACCGCTGACGGCGAAAAACTCGGAGTTATGTCAAAAAGCGATGCATTAAATGAAGCACGTAAACAGGAATTAGATTTAGTACTAATTGTACCAAATGCAAAGCCTCCTGTAGCTAAAATTGTTAGTTTGAATAAATATAACTACGAACTTAAAAAACGAGAAAAAGAACAGGCTAAAGTAGCCCGTGCTAATGTCGTTGATGTGAAAGAGGTAAAATTCCGGCCCGCTATCGGAGAACATGACTTGCAAAACAAAATGAAGCAAGCACAAAAGTTTATTGATAAGGGTGCAAAAGTTAAATTAACAATCCAAATGAGAGGACGGGAAAACTCTAAAGCAACCGATGTGCTAGAGTTCTTCAAGGTGCAAGTAGATCAGCATCTTAACAATTTTAAGTTTGATGCACCTCTCAAACTAAATGGAAACAGAATCATAGGTGTAATAACAAGAAATGAGTAATCATTATATTAAAGGAAATGATACTGATAGATACGCGAAGTCAGGTCTAACAGTAGATGTAAAGAATAATCAGATTGAACGAGCTATGCGTAAGTTCAAAAAGAAATGTGTCGAAGAAGGTATCGTACAAGAGTTCCGTGACCGCGGGCATTTTGAAAAGCCAAGTGCTAAAAAGCGTTCAGCAAAAAAAGCAGGACGTCAACGTTGGTTACGTAAACTACGTGAATTGAACAACAGGTAAAAAAGGGGAGTTTGACTCCCCTTTTTCTGTTAACCTAATATTAAATATTAGATAATATGATCTTCTATATTTTCTTCAAAGATTGGCTTACGTAAGCCTGGGTGTGGTTCACAAGATGCTACATAAGCGTCCCAAGTCGCTTCATCTGGAAATACAATCGTTGCGACTACTTCAAATGAATCTTCAGAAAGAGCTTCTTTGTACTCCGCTTCGTTTGAAAGATCGATACCCACTGATGAAATTTCTGAACGAACCGCTTCATAATAAGAATCGTATTCATTTTCTGAAATGAATTGTTCAATACTATTGTACTCTTTTACAATATGTGGGTATAGAACCTTAGTTCTTTTTTTAATTGACATAGGTGGCCTCCTATTATATAATGTTAATTATGTATCATGATACACCTAACTTCTCTGTTAGTGTGTACTACTATTTATCACAGGAAGAAAAAAATGGACATTAATCTAGACGAATTAGACTTGAGAACATTACAACGTGAAAGCGCACGTGCATTAATGACTATGGATGGCAGTTCTGCTGGTATCTCTAAGTTCAACAAACAAGCACATCACAATAGCCAACTTTGGTATAAAGCCGTACTGAAAGATTATATTGCAGCACATGGAGACTTACCATGTCATGCTGGTCCAGCAAAAGATATTGTATTATTTTCTGAAAAAATAGGCGTATAGTATTGACATTCGTTGATAAATATTGTATATTTGACGGAATAGAATGAAAAGGTAATTACGATGACCGTACAGTCACAAGAAGAAACACGTAGTATTATTCAAGTAGATTCAATTACTACATTTGATGAACCAAAAAGATATTATGTGTTAATGCATAATGATGATACAACTCCTTTTGATTTTGTTATCGATCTACTTATGGAAATTTATCGACATGATGAACAGACTGCGGCTGATTTAGCTAATAAAATTCATCTTGAAGAAAAAGCAATTGTGGGTATGTATAATATGGAAATTGCTGAACAGAAAATTGAAGAAACTATACGGGTTAGTAGAGCAAATAGTTATACGTTATCAGTGACAATGGAAATCGCTGATTAATATAATATGATTACGTTAAAAGTCCTACAATATAACACAGATAACCTTCGTCATGGTTGGGAGTATTTTTATAGAAATGCTGAAGGCAAAGACCTATTTCTATTACAAAGATTTCCAGAAAGTAAGTATAAAGAGTTGTGTAATGTAACAGAAGGGCGTTTCTATATAGAGAATAGCGTACCTGGATGTGGGGATCTTTCACTAGCAATCGGAAGAAAGAGAGACTCTTGTACACTAAAAGGCATGGATACAGTATTACTTCCGAATAAGCAACATTGCTGTGCAGTTGAAGATTATTGGCAAGGTACAGTTGCTATGAAAACAACTATTATTGGTGGTGTAGGATTAATAAATGTCCTTCCGTGTTTCGCTGACGAGAGTGGGGAGTTTCCAATACATAAATCACAGACATTACAAGATATAGAATTTGTATTAAAGCAGTGCGAGAATATGCCATATATAATTGTCGGCGATTTCCATCTATCACCAGATGATATAGAACTTAGTAATCTATTAGAGAAATATAAGTTCAGATCCCTATTAGATAATATTGATACTTTCTATAATACAACTAATGAAGATCCATTCAATTTGGATAGATTTATTACTAATTCAGATGTAGTATCTATCTCAGATATATCAGTTGATTACGGTATAGAAAATAAAAACGGTCATCTTGCTATTAGTTATCAGCTTGATATTGGATTAACCAAATGACTAAAACATTTTGTCCCTTACCATTTAATCATCTTTACATTAATCCAGACGGCGGTCTTAAACCGTGCTGTAGATTTAAGACTAGTGATTACGTTGATGAAAAACAGTTAAAAGATTATGATACGCTAGATGATACACTACGTTCATCTGTGCGACTACAGGATATCAGAAAATCTATGTTAGCAGGCGAAGAGGTTTCAGGATGTTCGGCATGTTATAAAGAAGAAAATTCTGGCGGTAGCAGTATGCGTACTGGTGAAATCAATACATGGGGCGACTATGATGATTATGTAGGCAAAGATCCTGTTGTGACTAACCTGGAGATAACATTTGGCAATTATTGCAATCTAGCATGTAGAACATGCGGAAGCGGTCTTAGTACTAGTTGGATAAAAGATGAAAAGATACTATCAAAGCATTACTACGACAGAGGGATGGCAGAACAAAGACATAATGTTAGCAAAGAATGGAAACCAGAAGAATTTCTAAACGTAGTTAAGTTAAAGATTACAGGCGGTGAGCCTATGTTACATCCTGATTTCTTGTCATTCCTAGATATGATTATTGCGAGTGGCGTTTCGGATAAAATGACCGTCGAAATCTTTACTAACTCTAGTTTTGTACCAAAGAACCATCTACTAGAGAGACTCAATAAATTCAAAAGAATTGGTATTTGGTTAAGTATTGATGGTACACATGATGTACAAGAATATATTCGTCATAATTCTAAGTGGGATATAGTAGAACAATCTGCAATAAGATGGTTGCAATATGAAAATGATAATCCTGATAACGTACAGATTAACTTTGCACCTACAATTTCAGTATACAATATATTTAATTTGAAAGAGATGATAACTTGGTTCTTGGATCTACGTGAGAAATTCTCGAATAAGCCTGAACACTTTACTAATTGTTCTTGGAACGTCACTACTTTCCCTTCAAACATTGATATTAAGAATTTGCTTATAAAAGATGAACTGATTTCTAAACTTACAGAATTTAAAGAAACTATCACCGGTATAAATTTAAAATCGTATAAGTTATTAATTGAAAAAGTAATAGACCGATTGAATGTTTTGCCTCTAGGTGACGAAAGAGAAATAGTAGCATTCACAAGGTTCAATAAAGACTTAGATAAATTACGCAAGCAAGACTTTATAACTACATTCCCAGAATTGTATTCACAAGTACAAAAAATTTGGGATAATGTTGATGGTAAACTAAAGTAATAAATAACTACATATATAATTGAGCGAATAACAACAACTATAAAGCTCAGAGCCTTACGAAGAGGACATACATTGTTAGAACAAATTTTAGTGCTGATGGCTGGTACCTTGTATGGCCTAATCATTGGTATCATTCCAAGCGCAGGAGCCACAACAGGCTTAGTCGCATTATTTTCAGTTATCGGATATTTTTCAAATGATCCCTACCTTGGGGTTATTTTCTGTATGGCAGTTGTTGCGTCAAGCACAACAGGCGATACATTTACGGGAGTTCTTCTAGGCATTCCCGGTGCTAACAGCGCGGCCGCTACGATGGTAGATGGGTTCCCATTAGCACTACAAGGCAAAGCAACATATGCTATCACAGCCGCAGTAACAACATCAACAATCAACGGACTACTATGGGGCACACTTACATTTGCGCTTCTTCCGTGGTATGCACAGTTGATGATGGTGTTTGGTATCCCAGAATTGTGGGCATTCACGATGCTTGCACTTGCTACTGTTGGATTTATTTCAAGTAAATGGTGGGTGCGCAGTTTGATTGCAATTTTGATTGGTCTATGTCTAGGTTATATTGGAACAGATCCATATACTAACGCTGACCGTTGGACAATGGGATGGGGATATCTAGGTGATGGATTACAACTCATGCCAGTAGTTGCAGGTCTGTTTGCATTCCCTGAAATTATTGCAGGTCTACGCAGAGGAACAAAAACTGCACAAGTAGAAAAGCAAGACCAAAAGCAACAAACAATTGATGGTGTAAAAGCAGTCTGGGTAAATAAATGGGATGCTCTACGTGGCGGCGCAATCGGCGCTTTCATCGGATTACTTCCTGGACTAGGTGGCGCAATGTCTGATTGGATGGCATATGGTTCAACTGTAGCTGCACACCCAGATGAAAAGTTTGGTAACGGTAATATCAAAGGTGTGATTGGTCCTGAAGGTTCAAACAATGCGCAGAAAGCAACATCTATGATACCAACAGTTCTATTCGGTATCCCAGGTGCAAGTTTCGCCGCAGTATTAATGGGCTTATTCATGTATCTTGATTTTGAATTAGGTACAATTGACCTAGCCGCAGATGATAAGTTCTTTGACAGTCTTACATTTGGCTTTATGTGGGCAACAGTTATCGTAGGTATTCTATGTATTGTGTTCACACGTTATATCGCAGTGATTGCTTATATCCCATATAAGTATTACTTCCCACTATTAGTAGCATTCATTGTATGGGCTTGTGTTCAGTATACAGGCGGATGGGAAGACTACGCAGTTCTAGCAATCATGACAGTAATCGGGTTGTTAGCAAAGAAATATAAATTCTCAAGACCAGCAATGTTGATGGCATTTATTTTGTCGGACAGAGTTGAAGCATTAACGATACAAATGACACGTTTATATAATATAGATAGATTATTAGACAGACCGATCTTCTTAGTGCTGGTAGCATTAATCGTAATTGTATTTGTTTGGGGAATTTTAAGACGAGGAAAGTTGGAGTACGCATAATGAAAAAAGGTCCATATATGAATAATAAATATGAGAATTGGAATGGTTCACGATGGGAATTTACAAAGTCGCAATCAGAATGGCACTTCGATCCATCAATTGAAAATAGTAAAGACTATCAAGAAGTATGTACGTTTGATGGTGAATGGGGCTTTGCAGTAGAAAAGTGTTTAGATAGAGTTACAGACTCAACTTGGGCTTCACGTAATAACTACAGTCAGAATCCAGAAGAAAAGAAACAACGCATGTATTCAGCAGACGCCGAAGAAATGGACTTACTCAAAGCAGGCGCGGATCCAAAGATGGAAGTCTTTCAACGTGCTAAAGCAGAAGATTTCAAAGTGTTTAGAGATATTGCTGATTACTTTGGATTAAGAGATGCAACTATTAAGTTTCATAATCAGCGCACAGGTCAAATGCTGAACTGGCATATTGATAACTTTGCAGGACGTAAAGAACGTGGTAACAGTTATAAAGAGATTAAAGCGGATAAGAACCCAGAACTTATGCGTAGATTTGTTGTAATGCTTGACGATTGGAAACATGGTCAAGTATTTCAGCTAGGTAATACAAATTGGCATCAGTGGAAACGCGGCGAATGTATTACTTGGGAGTGGCGTGACATCCCGCATGCCACTTGTAACATGGGCTGGGACAATCGCCCTATGCTTCAAGTAACGGGATGGACAAGTGAGAGGACTCATGAGATAGTATCAACGGGTTCTAAATCAACAGTAGTGACAGTCTAAGCAGTGAATAACAACAATAATAAATTCTGCGAAGACATATTATGGAGAAAACAAATGTTTAAAAAACTACTTTTAACAGCAACCCTAACAGTGGGTATGGCAACATCTGCATTAGCAGACTTTACAATGATCGTTCCTCAGAAACCAGGTGGTGGTACTTCTGTATGGGCAGAGATTGTAGCAGGACAACTAGAAAAATTCTTGGGAGAGAAAATCGTACTCAAGCATTACCCAGGTGCACGTGATATTCCTGGCTTTAACAAATGGCACAACGAAATGCGTGACGATGATAAAGTAATCATGGTATCACACGGTGGCAACGGCGTAGCATTTCTACAGGAAGAAGTAGACTACAACTACGGCGAGTATGAATCAATCGGCGCAATGAACTTGAATATCATCGCAGGTAAACGTATTGGTGCAGATATGGATAAGCCATCATTCGCAGCAGGTTCAGGTATGGTACCAGAAGCATTCGCAATGACAATGCTAATCTGTGGACCGGATAAGTCAGTAGACGAATATGCAACATGCTTCAAAGAAAACGTAACATGGGTTCCAGGTATGTCAGGTGGCGAACGCCGTCTAGCATTCAAGCGTGGTGAACTTAACGGTACACGTGAAAATCCAGCGGCATATAAAAAGCATGTAGCAGGTAACACAGATGCAGAACTTTGGTTCCATCATGGTATTCTACAAGCAGACGGTTCACATGCAGATGATCCAAACTACCCAGGTTATCAGTTTGAAATTCTGTTTGAACAGCGTTGGGGTGTAGCACCATCAGGTGACTTGTATGATGCTTACAAACTAGTAAAATCATTCCGCGATGGTCTACAAAAAGCACTATGGGTAAACGCAGGTAACCCAAATGCTGAACGTCTACAAGCGGCACTTACAGCAATGGCGAATGACGCAGAAGCAACAGCAGTTATCGCAAAGAAAGTCGGAAACTATGACTGGAAGATTGGCGCAGAAGGTAACGCACACCGTGACACATTGATGACATTCATCACAGAAGCGGCTCTACGTAATCTTGTTAAGTTTAATACCGAAGCATTGGGTCTAAACTCAGTCTTCAAAGAAAACTTAGTTAAGTAAGGAAATAAATATAATGGCACAAGGTTCTTGACTTTGTGCCATTATTTTGATATAATATGAAGTATGTTAAATATATAAAATACATAAGTGCATTGACAATTTTATGCGCTATGGTATTACATGTTGCAGGGATAACTCCTTGGAATTCAATTCTACAACTACTAGGCGCGGCAGGATGGGTATTTGTAGGATATAAATGGAATGAGAAAGCTATCATTCTTAACTTTTTGCCGCAATTCGCTATCATCATTCCGATGTTAGTTTGGTTATATTTACTATGAGGGCATAATGGCAGTAGGAATTATTTCCGCAATCCCAGAAGAATATTCGCAATTGAATTGGGATAGCGAACCCCGCACAGAAACGATTATCAACAAGATGTTTCAGTTCGGATCAATTAATGGCGTAGAAGTTATAGCCGCAGAATGCGGTATAGGAAAAGTTAACGCCGCAGTTACTACTGCATTACTCTTGGGACATTTTAATTGTTCGTCAATCGCATTCAGCGGTGTTGCAGGTGGCATCAATCCCAAATATAAGATTGGTGATATCATTATTGCTGAACAACTTGTTCAACATGACTATGGTGCAATCGTAGAGGGACAAGTTATTTCATCATTGCCGGGTAGTTTCCCGTCACTGAGTGATACAGGCGAAGATGCGTCATACAAAATGTCAACTGAAATGCGTACAGTTCTTCAACGTGAGTTGGGTAATGTAGCACACTTTGGAAGAGTTATTACAGGTGATACATATCTTGCTTGTAGCGAGACACGAAAAATGTTCTTTGAACAATTCAAAGCAGACGCAGTTGAAATGGAAGGCGCCGCCATCGCACAAGCATGTTGTAACTGGCATAAGCCGTTTGTAATCATTCGTGTATTGAGTGACTTAGCAGGCGATGAAAGTCATATTGACTTTGACGAATTCGTAGATGATAGTAGTAAGAAGGCAGCAATGGTCTTAAATAAAGTATTGCCAGTATTAGACGCATGGGCATAAAACGACCAATGATTGAAGACTTTTCACAGACTCCATTTGAAAAGAGTGGGCAAGATAAGTTAGTAGACGAATTCTACTATGCAGTTTATAATGATAAGTGGCCTGTATGTGATGGTCATTTGTTATTCGTACCCAAAGAAAACAATACAAAGTTTATCACTATTGCATTACAGGCAACTGTACAATACGGCGAGAAGCTACGCGAATACGGCAAAATAGACGCATATCATTTTGGTATGAATATCGGAGAACCTGCAGGACAGACAGTTATGTGGCCCCATATTCATTTTATTCCAAGACACGAAAATGATGTAGAAGGGTTTCCAGGCAGTGTGAGACTCGCACATCGAAATGGTAGGGGCGCTAAGTACTATATGGAACACCCAGACTATAAAGATGAATACATTGAAAAACATAAAGACGTACAACATATTAAAGGATTTAAAGAATGAGTTATGACGCAAGTACAGGTATCGTTGTACTATACGATACAAAAGAATATAAAGCACTTGATAAGAAGACTGGCGGTCAGTTATCTTCAGTATGCAAACTAAAGAAGTTTGATGATGCAGATAATACAGAAGTTACAGTTTCATTTCCTGCTAAAGTAAATGTAGACAGCATTACAGTTGTTAAAACTGATGCATCTACTGCACAAGATTGGCGCAACTTTGGTGGCAAATATGCAAAAGCACATAAGGGGCGCGTAGATAATCTTGTATTTGAAATTGATGGTAGTAATGAAGCTATCTATGAAGGCGCAATGCTAGTTCTATACTCATTTGACAAATATAAATCAAAAAAGGATGATAAAGTATTAAACATTCAGATTGATGCAGTAGTAGATGCAAGCATCCACGAAAGCGTATATTTTGCACGTGATGTTATTACAGAACCGGGCAATGCTCTTTATCCTGCATCATATGCAAAACGTATTAATGATGAACTTACTCCACTTGGTGTTGGTGTACGCATTTTGCATGAATCACAATTGGAAACAATGGGCTTTGATATGCTACTAAGCGTGGGTCAAGGTTCAGAGAAAGATTCTTATGTAGTTGTGATGGAATGGATGAATGGCGCAGATGAACAGCCGATTGCACTAGTAGGTAAAGGTGTCACCTTCGATACTGGTGGCATTTCAATCAAACCTAGTGCTGGTATGGGCGATATGAAGTACGACATGGGCGGCAGTGGTGCAGTTGTAGGCGCAATGCATGCCATCGCTTCGCAAAATGTAGAACAGAATGTTGTAGGTATTGTAGGTCTAGTAGAGAACATGCCAGACGGCAAAGCAATCAAGCCAGGCGATGTTGTAACGTCACTAAGCGGACAAACAGTAGAGAACTTGAATACAGATGCAGAGGGGCGTTTAGTACTAGGTGATATCTTACGTTATGTACAAGATGAATACAATCCAAACCGCATTATTGACTTAGCGACACTAACAGGTGCTATCGTTGTATCACTAGCGGGCGAATCTGCAGGACTATTCACAAACTCAACAGAATTTAGTAATACTATTACAGAAGCAGGTAAACGTTCAGGTGAATCATTCTGGAGAATGCCAATGGGTCAGAACTGGAACAAGATGATTGATAGTGAAATTGCTGATATGAAAAACATTTCAAGTGGTCGTGGTGGTGGTTCTACTACTGCCGCAGAATTCTTGTATCGCTTTGTAGATAAAGAACGTGCATGGGCGCATTTAGATATCGCTGGCGTATGTTGGAATGCTAAAGGTAACGAAACTGTTCCGGGTGGTGCAGTAGGTTTCGGTGTACGTACACTACTAGATATTGCACAACAAGAAGCACGTGAACTTACTATCGATGAAGATATGAAGTACTAATGTCTAAAACATTTTGCATAGCTCCATGGCACGACACTCATATTGTTTCCGATGGTGGATTCAGAGGGTGTTGTGTTATGGGATCTGGTCCCACTAGTGGCAGATATAAAACTGATGGTAAACAGGTAACTATTGCAGATGGAATAGATGCAGGAATCAATAGTGATACTGCTAAGTCTTTGCGGTTAGCATTGATGAATGATAAATGGCATCCGGAATGTAAGCGTTGTATGGATGAAGAAAACGCAGGCATGAAAAGTATGCGTAACTTCTATAACGAAAGATGGGGAGACAGATTTTCTCACGCAGATGCAGTTGAAATAACTGATCCAGATTCCGGACAGCTACCTGATAATCACGTGCCATTCTTTTATGACATTCAGCTAGGCAATCTGTGTAACTTGAAATGTCGTATTTGTGGTCCTGACTTGAGTTCTTCTTGGTTGCCCGATCATCAAAAATTGATGGGCTTAGGTAGCAAATGGGAAAAGCCAATAACTGCTGGTAGAGAAGTTGTAATGTTTGAACACGCAGGTGGCAAGAAGTATAATTTGTCACCTGATCCATTTGCATGGGCAAACTCTGATTTATTCTGGGAACAAATGTCAGAACGCAAAGATAAGATTGAACATTTATATCTTATTGGCGGTGAGCCTATGATGATTCAACGACACTTCAAGTTTTTAAAAGAGTGTGTTGAGAGTGGAGATGCCGCACATATTACGCTACAGTATGATACTAACTTAACTAATCTACCACAGAAAGTTATGGAGTATTGGAAAGAGTTCAAAACCCTTGAGATTGGATTTTCAATCGATGGCATGGGACCAGAGTTAGAGTATATGCGTAACCCAGTCAAATGGGATCATATGCTTAAAAACATTCATAAGTTAGAAGCATTCGCAAAAGAGAATAGCAACGTCAAATTGACAGATAGTGTCACTGTAAGCATTTATAATGTGCTACATATACTAGACTATATTGAATGGAAAGTCAAAGCTGGTAAATATGACTTTGATTATCTTTGGCAAAAACACTCTCCTCATTTTGGGGTACACCCACTACATAGTCCGCATTTCTTAAATGTGAGAACAATGACATTTAGAGCTAAACGTGAAATTTGTAAAGATTATATTCATTGGAAAAATAAGATGAATGAATGGATTGATAGCATTGATGAATATACTGAAATGCAAGATAAAGAAAGTTTGCGCAATAGTGTAAATTCATATGTCGATACTTGGATCGAATTTATTAATGCATCTGATGGCAGTAAACATATGTATGAGTTCTGGCAGTTCACAAATGATTTGGATGCGATACGAGATGAAAGTTTTGCAGATGTGTTCCCTAAATTAAATAATCTACTATCAGAATATCATGAAAAGCCAGACTGGTGGTTCTTGCCTACAGAGAGATTTAACAAAGAATGACAGAATATAAAGTATTATCAACGTGTCAACGTAGAGGTTATAAGTTGACAGACATAGAGATATGGGAAGCAACACGTGGACATGAATGGCTTGGATATGAACGCAACGGCGAACCATGTGACCCACCAGAGTATATTGATTTGGGCACAGGTGAACCAGAACTTATCTTACCACGCGGAGCAAAAATAATTAGCAAGAGCGATTATGTAAAACCAAAAGAATCTAAGCCAGTAGTAACACAGACTACGGCAGTAGTAGAGGAAGATATGAGTATAGAAAACATTATTTCTAGTCTACAGTCTCTTGTAGATGAACGCAACTCACTGTTGAAAGAAGTAGAAGAACTTAAACAACGACCAACAGGCCCTGAAGTAGAATTAGTTGACCAATGGCGTATACAATTTAGATGGTACGGATCTTGGAACCAACTTGAACAGGAATGGGGATTCAAAAGCCAAAAAGAAGCAGAACAACGTTTCCAAAAGTGGGTGGATACTTTTGGTGACAAATTCAACGATGTTGAAATCGTACATTATAAGATTAATAAGGAAAGTGTAATTTAAAATTAGTATAAATTAACTACGAACTAAAGCGTCCTAAGGGGCGCTTTTTTTATAAATACATATGGTTGAGAGGAGACCATCATGGCATTTATAATAAGGTATATAATTAAATGGGTCATCCAAGGATGGATATTAGCTAAATTAGCTAAACTTGTCAGACGTTGGATGACGAAGAAGTATTCAGTAGAAAATAAATTTAAACAGAATTTCACAAAATCACATGATGTTGATTGGAATAATATACGTTGGTTTGCACGTCTTGCAGCTATGGCATATAAGAAAAACAATGCCGATATTGAGAAAAGATATAAAAACTATGGTGTATATATAAATGAAATTAATGAGATAAAATATATTGTTTTAGTTGACGATGTTAAGAAAGAACAATACGTTTCTATTCGAGGAACTAGTAACTCGCACAATGCATTACAAGATATTAAATTCTTTAAAGATAACAGCTATAGATTGGGCATTGAGTTACACACTGGCTTTCATAGAACCGCAGAAATGATTGCAGATGATTTGCTTTCACGTTTAGATAAAACATATACTACATGGGTCACTGGTCACAGTTTAGGCGCGGCACAAGCGGTCATCGTGTCTTGGTACTTAGATTACTCTGGGTATAATATCTCAGAATGTATTACATTCGGTCAACCAAAATTAACAGATTCACGTGGTATCAGAAAGATGCGCGGCAAGATTAAAATTACACGTATTGTAAATGAAACAGATGTAGTTGCACTTGTCCCACCAGCAGGAACACACATGAATCGTTATGCACACTTGGGTGAAATGATTAAGCTATTAGACGATGGAAAATATTGTTTCTTAGAAGAACCAGACAGTCTAAACTTTGGAGTCAATAGTTTTTGGTTATGGACTGCAAGAGAAAGTTTCTCATTCTATGAAATGGGCAAAGAGTTACCAGACCATTTCATGACATCATATATAGATAACATAGATAAAATACTTGAAGACGGCGATGAAGTCGAATGGAAAGACAGACTAAAGCACATAAATGACGAGGGAACACTCGGCGAATGGAGGAAGAAAAAATGACAGATATAAAAGGAATAATAGTATTAATAATGGCAGTTGGACTAATGCTTATACTGGGACTAATAGTATATGATGAGTTCAGTATGGCAAGTGAACATGATGCAGAATTAGATCAGAGTATCATCGAATTATTACAGATGAGTATTACTGGTGTAATAGGCGTAGTAGCAGGATTTGTAGGTGCCAGAGGCGGCAGTTGTAAGTGTAAGTAAGGAACTTTATTATGAATTACAAACTACGTTTGCACAGCATGAAGCATGGATTGATGAACTTGAGATAGAAGATGAGGATATTCGTCAACAAATAAAAGACAGTATAAAATCATTAGATATAAAGCTATCCGATCGTATTAAAGAATAAAAACTACGTGCATAAATAGATACATGAATAAAGATAATTTTTGTATTGTGCCTTTTGTACATTTGTATATGCACAACAATGAGGCGGAACGCCTTTGTTGCAGGACAAGTGAAATTCGACAAATAAATGAACGTAGCGAATCTACTGAGTTAGATATGCAAACAAGGTGGTCAAGTGACTATTATAAGAATGCTAGAAAACGTATTTTAAACGGTGAACGATTGAAAATATGTTCAGACTGCTTTGACAAAGAAGATAAAGGTGGAATAAGCGATAGAATTATCTATAATGAAACTTACAGAACACGTATAGAACCCAATATAGAAACTGGTAATCAGTATGATACCCCTATAGATGTGGATGTGAGACCAAGTAATTTATGTAATTTAAAATGTAGAATGTGCGGACCAGCAAGTAGTTCACAAATACAAAAAGAATTCGAAAGTGAATATGTTCAGAAAAAATATGGAGAATATATTAACAAAGAAGTGAACATGCAAAACATACGTAATAATGATAAGTTTTGGTCTAGTACGAATGAAACATATTTATTGAATGAAAACTTAGAGAAGATTAAGATATTAGGTGGGGAACCTAGTATTATGCCAGAGACAGAAAGTATACTAGACCATCTTATTAGTATTGGCAAAACCGATGTTAACTTACATATAACAACTAATCTAACAAACGCTAATAAAAAATTTATTGACAAGCTATCTAAATTTTCTAATTTGCATTTTAATTATAGTATAGATGGCATAGGCGATGTAGTTGAATATATAAGAAGTCCAGTTAAATTTAAGAACATCGAAGAAAACATAAAAATCTATGAAAGTATAGGAACAGGTAGTATTTTATGTACTCTGCAAGTACTAAACCTCTTCAATATTATAGATATGTTAGATTGGGCATATAAGATTAATGTACCGATATTTTTAAATACACTAGAATATCCTAAATGGTCATCTGTTTATAATATACCAAAAGATATCAGAGATAAAGAGATAAGAAATATACTTGATAATGGTAAAGCACCAATGGATGAACACTGTGCTAGAAAAAATATAGCAGTATTAGAACAGTATTTAAACTACAAAGAAACATATGATCCCATGATGTTTGTATTTGCTATGAATGCATTAGATGATATTAGAAATCAAAAGTTACAAAACAGTATCCCAGAAGTTTGGGAAATTTTTAAGGAGAAATTCCAATGAGTAAAGCATGTTCATTTCTATGGTCGCATGTTAGTTTGCGCATAAACGGCGCCGCTATTCCGTGCTGTCGAATACATGAGTTTGATGACGTTAAAAATGCGCCTCGTATTGAAGGTGGTATTGAGAATGCATTAAATTCTGAATTTTTTGAAAACTACAGAAAGCATATGTTGACAGAAGATGAGTTGCCCGAACCATGTAAACGCTGTACATTGGAAGAAGATGTCGGCCTTGATAGTATGCGACTTATCTGGAATAAACGATGGGGAAAATATATAGGCACAGAACCAAAGATTAGATATATTGAAACATCATTTAGTTCACATTGTAATCTTGCATGTCGTATGTGCAATGATACATACAGCAGTAAATGGAAACTTATTAATAACCCCGGTGTGAAGCCCGACTTATTAATGGAACCATCTAAGATGGATTACTATAGAAACGCAGACTTGTCCAATCTTGATTATATTAAAGTGTTAGGCGGAGAGCCCTTCTTAACGAGAGAGCATGATGAATTTTTAGACATCATAACTAATCAGTCAAATATTAGTAATATAGATTTGCAATACCACACAAATGGCACAATATTCCCTTCGCAAAACATTATTGAGCATTGGAAAAAATATAAATCAGTATTCATCTGCTTTAGCATAGATCATGTAGGTGAAAAGAATAATTGGCTAAGACCTGGTAGTTCTTGGGATACTCTGCAAAAAACAGTAGATAGATATAGAGAATTACAGTTTGAAATACCTAATCTAACATTAGGAAACAACTTAGTTGTCTCTAATGTTAACATATGGGAAATAGATAAACTGATATACTGGTTATCACAGCATGTTGATATGGATCGTTCTTATTTTGATATACTCAGAGGTCCGGAACATTTATCTATATCTTATTTAACTGATGAACTAAAAGATAAGGTTAACAGTATATGGACAGAACAAGAAAATAGATTGGCTCAAATGATCCCAGAAAAGTCTGAAATAGTAAAACAGTTTGGTAACGCAATACGTATGAGATTAGCAGAAACTCCCGATAAAAGATACACATTTGATGATATTGCTGAAAAAGAACAAACATTAGATACGTATTTCGGTCAGGACGTAAGAAAGATATATCCAGAATTTTTTTAGGAGAGGTTATGTACGAGTATAGATGTAAAGTATTAAGAATAGTAGACGGCGATACCGTAGATGTAGATATCGATTTAGGTTTCGGAATTTGGATGCATCGGGAGCGCATCCGTGTTATGGGAATTGATACCCCAGAAAGTAGAACAAAAGATTTAACCGAGAAAGCGTTTGGCTTGGCAGCTAAAGAATTTGTTAAATCTCTCATGCCAATCGGCTCATCGCAGATTATCAAAACACAAAAAGATAAGACAGGTAAGTTTGGCAGGGTTCTGGGAGACTTTATCATTGAAGATAAGTTGCTTACAGAACACATGATTGAAAATTATCACGCTGTTCCTTATCACGGAGAGAGCAAAGAGTCTACACAAGAAGGACACATGCTAAATAGAACGAAGCTACTAGAAAGTGGCTTGGTAAAATTAGAGGATTAGAATAATGGCGTATAAATTGAGCAAGCGCAGTCTTGCAAGATTAGAGGGCGTAGATGAAAGAATGATTAGAGTAGTAAAGACTGCTAAAACTTCTAGTAAAGAAGACTGGTAAAAAGAAAGCCGGGGTTAAACCCCGGCTTTTTATTAATCAAGTAATTTATCAAGAGTATTTGGTCCAGCTACTCCATCAGGTTCGAGTCCACGTTTTTCTTGCCAACGCTTTAAAATCCTTTCAGTACCACGAC
>Ga0257126_1000562_pt1 | contig 29820 bp, 42 predicted proteins | sample SI060_120mmetaG_FD_190151 | JGI IMG/M metagenome (GOLD analysis project Ga0257126, IMG submission 190151) | Marine microbial communities from Saanich Inlet, British Columbia, Canada - SI060_120m | ecosystem: Environmental > Aquatic > Marine > Inlet | place: Canada: British Columbia | collected... | reverse complement strand
CAGATTGAATCTCAACCTGACTCGCAGATACACCGGCAAGATCTTTACATGCCTCTTCCACCATTACATGTAGTTTATTTAAATCAAGAGGTTCATTTTTTCCATTTCTTTTAGTTACCTTTGTTCCGTTGGTCATATTTTTTTCCAGTTGTTAAATTTGATTTTTGCTTCTAGTCCTGAATAGGTATTCAATTCTACCACAGACATAACATCATGTCCAGAGAGAACCATGTCATTGATATCTTTCTGTATTATATTCGTTGGCCAAATCACTATGGAGTTGCCATTATCGATTGTTCTACTGATTCGATTGACGATTTCTCGATTGCGTGGTTCGTTATCATAGATCCAAACAGGATTGCTAATACCCCAGTTACTAATATCAACGTCAGCTCCGCACATCGCAATCGAGTTACAAATGAATGTTGAATCAAAAGGACCTTCTGTGATATAAACGGCAATTGTTTTGTCAATTTTTTCGATTCCATAAACCTTCGGTGCTTCCTCATTCAACATCACGGTGATATATTTAGTGAATGATTTTCCCAGTGCTCTACCCTGAAATCCAATGAGATTTTTATTCTCATCATACATTGGTATTACAATACGACTCTCATCTTTCTTGATAGTATCGAAAGTTTGTTTTTGCGTATTCGTCCATTCCATGAACTTGTCAGCATAATAAAACTTGTCCGGATCTATCTTGCGATTTACAAGATATTCATTGGCAAAAGAATTTGTAGATGCCTTTGGAAGATTGATAGATTTTTTAAATACTGGTTTTGTAAACTCAAACTTTGGTGCTTGAACAACAAAGTTTTTACCGGTATGACCTTCCTTAAACTTCTCAAGAGTGTATTGCTTATGGAGATTTACATCAATCTCCTTTAGCAAGTTATTAAAGGACATACTCGCACCACAATTATGGCACTTAAAGTTGGTGTTATTTTTGACCTGGTAGATATATCCCCGTGTCTTATTTTTATTCTTCTGCGAGTCACCACAAATAGGGCAACGAAAGTTGTATAGATTATCTTTAACTCTCTTAAACTTCTGAAGACGAGAAGATATCATCCCAATATACTTGGAGTCAACTAAATCCATTATGTATGGACACTACCTTACTGGATCTATTATAACCTGCTGTGGGGTCTGAGTCAAGAAGAAAGGTGCGATTCGACTACCGGCACCTATGATCAGTGCAGAGACCACTAGAACTCCTCCTACCTGCCATCTAAACTTTGAAAATGCTTTTATCTCTACTTGTATTTTATCTATTCTTTCATGAATAATTCTACTATTCTTTTCTTCTGTATCTTTTAATTCATCAATCATCTTAATGATAAGACTATCAGTTTTCATACTTTGCTCAATTCTTTCATCATGCTTCGTCAGAATTTGAGCAATACGATTGTTTCCTTCTGATATTTTTTCTACTGCCGATTCTAATTTCGTAAGCATCTCTCTTGAGAGATCTTCATACATATCAAGTTTTGATTCTAATACAGCAACCTTTGAGTTGTTGGATAGCATTATTTTACTCCACCACTCCACCGTTTTCTTGCTCCAGGCATCAAACCTCTAGCGATAATAGTAGGTCTTTTTTTCTTTTTTAAATTTACAGGAGGTTCCCCAGTTAATCCTGCAACACCACTACCATCTCCAACAGAATTAGCAATTGCTTCTTCCTTAATGGATCTAACCATATTCATTACATTCTCTATTCTTCTATCATCTATCATATTTGTATACTCTTTAGATGCATCTACCATATTATCTATATCTGATAATGATAACTTTTGAACTGGATATACACCAGAAAATCTCCACTTTGCCTGACCAGATTCTCCGGGTGTCTGATAATCTTGTGATAGTAAATCTTCAGAAGGAGGAAATAGAAACTTATCATATGTTCCAATATCTCCACCACTAATATTATTAGTAGGTGTTTCTTTTAGATTTCTAATTTTAGAAATAACCCTATCAATATTCATTAGAGTTCTTTTAATTGTTCTAAACAATAATTATCTACTTCGATTTCACTTATTATAGTTTTAGGATATTCGGGTATCCTATTTAAAAATACAAAAAAACTTTTTATACATGCCCAAAGATCATCTTCAAGATTATAGAACAATAAAGGAACTGTAGCATCATCAAAAACATTAAACAAGACTGTTAGATGATTTAATATGAGATGAGTTTTTAATTCCCCAGTGTTTTTATATCTTTTCAATAATCTCTTGATGTACTTAATTCTTTTTAAGTCATCTTCAAAGTCATCTTTCGTGACTGCCTGGGGATTATTATAGAATTTTATAGCAAAGAGTAAATAATTACTCTCATTCAACTCTTCAAATCTCATACTACATTATCAACTATCTGGGAAAGGACCGTCATCTGGAGCATCAGATGTGGTTAGAATACCACCAGCAACTAATACCTCAGATTTAACTCTCAAGTTTCCGTGCATATCAATGTAAGATGTGATACCAACCCAACCAGAATGAGCAACAGCATATGCTGTTGTTGCAGCAATTCCTGCTTCAATTTCATCTATTCCAAATACTCCAGTGAATACTGGACTTGTGGAGAAACCAGTTGTCTTTGATTCTGGTGCATCATAAGTAGAATCACCAAGTGTGTAAATTGGTTCTTGTGATACAAAATATGTGGTTCCTGCAGGAACTGTTGTTAATCCAGAAACAAAATTAGCAGTATCTGCAATAGAAATTGTTGTAGATGTAAATCCACTTACAACTGCATAACCATAGGTTGCTCCAGTACCAACGGTTACAACATCTCCAGTACTAATACCAGAAGTTGTAAATGTGACAACACCAACTGCACCAGTTGCAATTTTCGAAGTCAAATTGACCGCAATTGTTCCAGCATCGTATACTAAATCTTTATTACCCCAAAGTGACATGTTTCTATTACCTTATAATTCTTTTTATAATGATATTTATATTATTCAGTTTCTCTTGCTTTGATAGCATTTGAAACTACTTCAAGAAGTTGATCATCCATATCAGTTTTGGTTAGTTTAACTGCCTTACTAAGAATAACTAAACAAATCTCTACAAGTTTCTCACCCAGTTCCTCATTATCAGGAACTTTAGAAACTGCATCACCAATAATTTTTGATGCTAATGGAAGTAAAAATGCTAACATGGTTTAAACCAGAAGTCTAAACTATATAGCAAATTTACTTTTTATTTAATGACTTTACAAAAGTTCCAAGTTTATTATCATAATCTGTTGCTTTAGGTTTTTTACCCCAATTATTATCTTTCTGACTTGGAGGTTTTTTATAATCAACTCTTGCTCCCACTCCACCCCTTTCCAAATGCTTGCCCTTTTTACTATCATATGCCTCTTCATCAACCATTTCACCCTGCATATCATAAGACATCTTAAGACCCATTGCTCTCAACTTGTTCTTGGCAAGATTGATTTTAGTAGGCATTGATCTTGGATCTTCTTCATTCTTTGCAGGTTTGGAGTTTTCATCCCAGTATTCTCCACCATACTTACACTCATCTCTCGTCTCATCCTTATCACACTTTGGACAATAACGCATCATGCCTTCACCTTCAACAATAGTATCACCTTCCAATTTATGAGATGCTGCGATTTCTGCACCACCTCTAACTGCTCTCATTTTATTTTGAAGAATTCTCATCTTCATCATCTTATCTTTCTTACCCTGCTGTGCGGCAAGTTGCTCTTTCTTCTTCTCATCATCTTGCTGCTTCATAGAAGCATCCTGTTCGGCAATTCTTTGTGCTTTCAGTAAATCAAGTTCGGCACGAATACTTTCACCAAGACTTGGATTAATCTTTACAGCATTCTTTCCCTTCTTCATTACATCAATCTTCTTATCACCATTCTCTTCTTTCTCATAGATGACTTCTTCAACATACTTAGAACGATACTGACCACCAGTTGTCTTGTGAGTATCAGCAAGTTCTGCTGCTCTCGAATCAGCATACTTTCTACTCTTTACTGGTTTACCAATCTTCTTCTCTTTTTTTCCATCAGGAGAACCCATTACTTGATAAGGTGCCTCATCAATATACTCTTCTTTTGCCATTCTTTTTTTGGCAGATTTAGTCATATACTTTTCTTTATAAGAAGACTCTTTCTTATAAGTTTCTTTAGGAAATGCCGATCCCTTCACATAAGTTTCTTCTTTTGCCATCGACTTTTTAATGGCACGATCCTTCACACCAGCATACTCATGACGATCTGGTTCTTTAGTTCCGTCTCCGTCCTTATCTCCAACAGTATTTTTTCCTTTTGAGGAACCATATTTTTTCTCATTCTTCTCACCATAATTTGGTTTTGGATCGCCCTTATAAGCATCATCAACTTCTTTACGACCAGTAATCTCAACAGAAGAAATATTCTTATTTGCTCTTAGTTCTGAGATCTTAGCACGATCTGCTTTTCTATATGATGTGTTACCAGTTTCTCTATCTGTAACTCTTACTACAAATTTTCTTTCTTCTGCCTCAGAAAAAACTCTAGAATAAACATAAGACGAAGAATCTTTTACATGCTCAGATACAGAGACAACACCAGTATCAATCTGTTCTTTAAATAATTTCTTCCTGACCATTGCAATGACTCCACTAGGAGCAGAGGAAGCTCCAAGAAGTTGTCTCCAAAGTTGTTTAACTTGTCCAGGACTCATACTAGATCCCGACTTGCCTTTCATTTTTAGTCTTGCCTTATATTTGATATCAGAAGTGAGTTGAGATGCTTGTTGCTCAAGACTCGAATTTCCGGCAGCATGACCTCTACGAGGTCCTTCTTCAAAAATATGGTTACTCATTGGGAGATCTAATAATTCTTACTTTTTCTTATATTTATTTATAAATTGTTTGCCCCATTCACTTCCGGGAACCATTTTCTCCACATACTTTCTATGAGCATCAGTTCCTATAAGTCTTTGATCGGCAGGAACACCAGAAGGTGCGTTACTATTAGTTACTGATTCGGATACATCTTTAATCCAAGACTTAAACATAATATTATCTTCGGTAACACAAATCAGATAGTTAGTTCCACGACGAATAATCTTACCAACCAATCCGGTATTAAGATTTTCCACCACACTACCGACAACATAAACTTTATTTTTGATAAAGTTTTCACGGAGATTTTTCCAATCAAACTTAGGAGCAATCTCCCACATATTCCACCCTTCTTTGATTTGCATCGCAGCACGAAGAGTATTATAAAGATCTTTTGTTTGCTTATTATCCATCGTAGATGGAACACCTTTACGGAATGCTGCAAAATCTCCTTCTGCTGCTGCTTTTCTTTGCTTTGATGCAGACATTCCTTCTGTTCCTTCTGCATCAGGATCTCTATCACCCGCAGAAAGAACCTCTACATTATCAAAGGCATAAAGTTTTCCATTGTAGTCATTTGATAATCTTTCAAATTCCTGAACTCTATCTCCACCACCAACAATTCTTACATTTGTATATCCATCATTATGTGCCTTCTTCAGAACATCAAAGATTGTTCTATTTGCAGGATCATTTACAATCTTCTCACTATGACTCGGATACATCTGTCTCATTACTGAAACTTTTGTATCAGGGTCTAATGGATTCTTTTTCTTATTCTGACTGCGTGAAGGTACAATAATATAATCACCTTCATCAGAACTTGCGGCAACTTTATCTAATAGTTTTTCGTGTCCTGTTGTTGGTGGATTAAAACGACCAAATGTAACTGTCAGGGTTCCCTTTGTTTTTTCTACTGGTGGTGGTCCTTCTTGTGCAGGAGCATCTTGTGCGGCAGGTTGTTCTGGTGCTGCTGCTTTTTGCTGAGTCGGTTCTTGTGCCGGTTGCTTTTCGTATGTTGTTTGTGAAAGTTTCTTTTCTTTATCGGTTGATGGAGGATCCTGCTTTCCAATTCTTTGTCTCTTATTATAAAACTTTAGAGTTCCTTTTTCTGTCTTCGCAACAAACTCCCCTTTATTATCATACCATCCACCATGTCCATCACCTTTCAGACCTAATCTTGCGGCCTGTTGTGATGCGTTCTCAAATAAAAATTGGAAGAAACTCTTCATTACTTGTTCAGTTGTTTAATTATAGATTTTTCGTTTGTAACAATGTAACTGAGGATACTCTTCCTCATTTTTATATATTTATCTATAATCTTATCTGCCTTGCTTGATGAGATTTTTTTATCAAAGGTCACATAGACGTATGCTAGAAAGTCATTATACTTCCTTTTGGGTGCCTTTGAGTCCGTTTCGAAGGATTGTAATAACTCTTTAACTTGTGGGTTCATTATTCTATTTTTCCATAGGGTCCAGAATCTGGAGACTGTGAGTTGGCATAAAAATACATCTCTTGAACAATTTTATTCTGAACTTTTCTTGGTTGTGATTCAAGTATCTTAGCAAATTTTACCCCAGTAAATTTAGCATATTTCCATTTATCATCTTTACCTTTTACCTGAGCAAGAAACTCATCTTCAGTCATATTCATTTTTTGAATATCTTGAATGTCATTATATATTTCTCTAATGAGTTTTTCATCATTCAATTTAGGACTGTTTGTATAGTTTGGTATTTCAGAAAGACCCATAGATTTCAACATTTTATTTAATGGACCAAAAGAAATTTTTCCTTGATTAGCAGAACTTCCTTGAATTTCTCCTTTCCATCCTGATGGACCACCAGAATCAGATCTCCATTGGATTTCAAATTTACCACCACCAGGTTTCCAAATAGTAAAAGTATCCATTGCACTCAATGGATTATCTGCTTTTTTAAATACAATAGTTTTTACATATTGAATATCTCCTGCATTTCTATCTTTAGTCAGATTGTAATATTTAAATGGTTTTGCAGTTTTTGATATTTTTTTGAGAGAAACTCCTATTAATTTTTTTTCCTCAATAAGATCTACCATCAACTGATTCAATCCTTTTATTGTTGCTGCATTCTCTATCATCTTCCAATCTGCTTCAGACATTTTATTTGAAACAAGATAAAAATCTGCAGGACTCCATTTATTAATATTACTGAATAATTTTTCTTTCCTATTTAATTCTTTTAACTTAGATTCTATAAGGGAAACTTTTTTACTGCCTCTATGAAAAGTCCAACTTATATTCTTATCAACCTTTGTATATAATTCATTCGCACCTTCAATAGATGAATTAATCCAATCTTCTGAAATATTTAACATGTCTTCAAATTTTGCATCAACATCAATAAAACTTTTACATTTTTCAAAATTTGATGTTGATACATCTTCTACTTTTATTTTTCTACCTAAAGAACGGAATGCTAATGCCGAATATAAACATTGTGCAGATTCGACATTTCTAGTTTGAACTGCTCCTCTATCTGCTCCTGCCCTAATAGGTTTATAAAGTATGACCATTTTATCATTGGCCAGATTCACAACAGTAGCAGGAAAGGAAGAGGATCCTATTTTCTGCCTTGTAATTTTATTATTAGGTATTCTAGATCTTTTAAAAGAATCTTCAACCTTTTTCTGCATCGATGCTCTATCTGGACCTTTTACAATAAAGGTAGTGCTTTTAGAAGATGCCGACTTAACAGTTACATCAAAATCTCTAAATGAAGTTATTATATTATAAACCTCTTCCCCAAAATTCATTTTTATTTTTATTTTTATTTATGGGGTTAAGGGGACTCCAATCCCAATTTTTGACCAGCAGCATCCATCCTTCTTCTAGTATCTGCCCTTTCTGCTTCTGTCCTTTCTCTTTTATTTTTCTTTTGCTCTGGTTGTGGAGTTGGTTGTTCTGGTTTTGTATCCACTGCTTGTTTTGGTTTTGTATCTACAGGTTCAGTTCTTTGTGGTTGCTGTTGAGGATTTGGTGCCTCTGGTTGTGGTTTAATTTTTTCTTTTGCTTGTGCTGCCTTTGCTTGAATATCAGCAATAGATTTTTGTGCATTACCAACTGCCTGTGCCGCAGATGCTTGTCTGGCAGTATGTTGTTGTGCCGCATCAGGATTATTTTGTAAGTAATACTGATTCTTTCTTGGAACAGGTTTTCCATTTGAAAATCTAACTACACTTGCATCTGACTGTTCTCTCTCAGCATCTTGAAGTGCTTTTTGTGCAGCAGAAGTCTGTTTAGAAAAACTAACGAATGATGATTGTCTAGATTTTTCTTCTCCTGGCCTATAATCAATTTTTAGATTTCCAGGTCTTCCAGATCCTTTTGGAAGAGCCAATCTTGGTTTTGCACTGCCCTGTTGCTCCGAAGGTTTAGCAGATGCTTCCTTTTTCTTACTTTTCCCAGTAAGAACAATGCCTGCAGTTCCTTCATCTCCAGCAAATTTACCCTTTCCGGAAGTTGCAACCTGCGATAGCAATCTTTGAAATTGAGGATACTTATCCAAAAGTCTATCAGATATTCCTTGAGAAACATCTTTCAAACTTTGTTTTTGCTTATTAACATCAGATGCTTCACCAGATGTTTTTTGAAGACGACCTATTGCAGAAAGACGATCTGCATCATTCATAATCTCCTTTTCAATAGATTTTCTTTCTTCTTTTGATTTATTGTTATGGAATTTTTTAACATATTCTTTGGTGGCAACCTTAAACATACCTTTTAGTTCACCACCCTCTGCAGATGCAAGTTGAGCACCAGCACCCTTCTTCATGCTAATACCACGTCTATCTTTGGGATTTTCTGGATTATAAATTTCTAAATCACCTTTGGGTGTTTTATCAACTCCACCTGCATCCTTAAATTTTTTCGACAATTCTGCTTTCCCACTTCCAGTAACTCTAGATGGAAAACCTTTTTCAATAGCACCTTTTAATTTCTTTTGTTTACTGAGTGCAAGCAATCCACTTATAGAATCATCCAAAAAATTATTATATGGTTCTTCATCTTCAGACTTTTTACCCTCTCCTTTAGAAAACTCTTCATCCCCCGCATTATTAAAATTTAATGGATGAGATTTATCAGTTTTTGCCCTCTTTACTTCTTTTTTTATTTCTTCCTCTGCACCCCTATAATCTTTATTAATAATTAGATCTTTAACTTTCTTATTATCTGAATTTGCAATGAAATAATTCCACAATTTACTTTGCGAATTTTCATCATGAGTTTTATTTAACTTCTCACAAATGACTATAAAATCTTCGAAAGACTTCATCTTTATCTTACTTACGTCATTATATGATATTTATAAATGGAGTTAAGGAGACTCAAACTTCTTGAGATAGTCCTTCTCTTTTTGATATGGAACTATCTCACCAGTATAATGTTTCCATCCTTCTTGAATATCAGGAACTAACCATTGGTCAATTCGATAACAATATTTCCAGTTCACAGGTTGTATACAATTCATCACAACTACCGTCCAGAATGATATAAGATAGTTGAGAATTGTATACATTATTCTTCATCAAGTGCCTCTTCGATTTGTTCATCATTGATTTGTTATAGTTTATCGTAAATTTTTGAGATTTCTCGATTGAAGAATTGTCTGTCTTTTTGTCTAGCAATCTCAATACGACCCAGTTCTTCATATATACGACATATTCCTCTTTTTACTTCTTTTTTTAATTTTGTTAATTCAGAAATTTTATCAGAAAGTTTAACTATAAGGATAACCAGTAATATACCTATAAGAAATCCTACCAACTGACTTAAGGTTAAGGTAATCAAATATCTCCCTCCTTTCGGACTTCCGAGTGCTTCACAGAAAACTCACCACCAGGATATCGTGATTTGAGTTTATCAACATTCATCTCAATGACTTCATCGAGAGAAACATTGAGCCCCATACATGCTTGTGCAACATACCACATAATATCACCAAGTTCACGCTTCATATGAAACATATTTTCATCATTGACAGGTTTACCCTGGAAGATAATCTTCTTGACGATCTCAGTAAACTCACCTGCCTCAGCAGACATTCCTACAGCAGCAGTGAGTAATCTCTCACTAGGAAACTCTTGTCCTTCTAGTTCTTGAAGACGATAGACTAGTGCCTCAAAGTCTTTGCTTTGTTCTGATGTAACAGCATCAACGAACTCAAGATATGCATCAGTATTTACAGTCATGAAAATTTAAATCCCTCAAATGATTTCTTCGGTCTATCCTCGTTATTATACTCTTCTTCCTGTCCAGAGTCAAGTATATTATCTTGTGCTGACTGTTCGCAATCATAAAGACGCATCTTAGAACGATCAATTCCAACAACAAATCTCTTATTGACTACAGTATCATTATACCTATTCTTCAATTGCTTCACCATTATCTGTCCAATCTGTTCAAGCTCCTCAGTGCTAATAAGGGCAAACATAAGATCAGCAGTAGCAGGGAGACCAAAGGACTCAGAAGTGTCAGTAAGGTCAACATCAGAGCTACCATAACCAGAACGAGTGGTCTGGGTGGCAGATACGATAGGGACCTCGGCTTCGCCAGCCAACCCTCTAAGCTCCTCTGCAATAGATTTAATATAGCTATATGAATTGACAGACATCCCTGACTTATAACGGGAGGAAGCACATATATTAAGGTAATCAATGAAAATAATATCAGGTCTAAATGACTTCTTAAGTGCAAGTTCACTAAGAAGTGCTTTAAAATGTCCACTATGTGCAGATGCTGTAGGGTATTCTTTAATTATAAGTGTGCCTTGAGTTTTTGCTGCCAACTTAGTTACTTTATTCTCAAACGTTGACTTAGGCAAATCTACAATATTCTGAATGGCAACATCTAATAAGTTCGCGTCAATTCGTTCAGCAATTTTCTCTTCTGCCATCTCCATTGTAATGTAGAGAACGTTTTTCCCTTGGAGCAACACGGAGCTAGCAACATGGCACATGAATAAAGATTTGCCGACACCTGTACCAGCAAGCGCGATAGTAAGAGTCTTATTAGATATACCCCCGCTCGTAATCTTGTTAAGGTATTCGAGATCAAACGAAACCTTCTCCTCCTTCCTGTGATAGTACTCATATCTTTCTTGATAGTTTTCTAAGTAGTCGTGTCCAATGTTGTTATCAAAAGAAACTGCCAGTGCATCAGAAAGAATAGAAGGAATGGCATCCCTACTTTTCTTCTCATCGTTTCCATCCGCAATATGAATCGATTCCGTCAATGCAAGATAAATTGCCTGATCACGACACCACTTTTCGGTGGTATCTAATAACCATTCATTATCTATTGGGAGATCTGTGAACGAATTGCAGATGTCTCTGGTTTCTTTAATCTCACTCTCGTTTAGATCTGTTCTATTTTCAACCTCAATATTTAGTGCTTCGATTGTAATGGCAGAACCATACTTCACGATGAAATGAGTAATCTCCTCAAAGATTACTTTTTCACCTCTTTGCAAAAAATATGTTGGTTCTATAAATGGAATAACTTTGCGAGAATAATTTTCGTTACATATTAAGTTTCTGAGAATTGTAGTCTCAATCCGTTCCATAAGAGAATTCTTTATTCGCGGCAGCATCAAGTTGCTGCATTACTTCTTCCGTAAAATATAGTTCAGGATCTTTTAGAATTGCCTTGGCATAAACTTTTTTAGTCTCACCATTAACGGTCATCTCATAACGACCGGCAACATTCTTCCACATTCCGGCAAGTTCACCTAACTCAAGTAAACCATAATACTTATCAAGACCACGACGATCATAAAATAAACGAATAGTGACATCCTTGTTTTCTTTACTCAGACGTGACTTAGCAGTCTTTGCCTTGATAAGATTTCCAATGACTTCTGTTCCATCTTTTTCTTTCTTCTTGCTAAGATGAATAATGGTAGAGGCAGCATACTTAAGGCCACTACCACCTCCCATCTCTTTAGTAGGAACATAAGAACCGATAACGTCATAAGTGTGATTGGTAACGATCATTGGAATGTTAGCCTGTCCCAACTTGAGTGTCAACATTCTGAAGGCACCCTTGATCAGTTGTGATTTTGTCATATCACGAACCTGCTTTTCGTTGAGTGCATCAGTAATCTCTTTCTCAGTCGAAAGCATTCCTAAAGAGTCTAGCACAAACATGCAGGGTTTGCGATCTTCCTCAGGTGCTTTTTGATACATATCCACTGCCTTGAGTGCCTTGCTACGGAACTCCTCAACAGTTACTACATTGACCACGACAAGACGTGTGAGATCAATTCCTCTGCTTTCTAAGAGTGACTTATTGACAGCTGCCTCAGTATCAAAATAAAGGCAATATGCATCGGGATTAGTATCCAAGAAGTTCTTGACCACTGCGAGTGAGAAAAAAGTCTTTCCAGTAGAACTTTCCCCAGCAATTGCAGTGATTTTATTACCAGAAACACCCCCACGGATAGACCCAGATACAAGAGCATTAAAGATGAACGAACCAGTGTCAACGTATGTTTCAGTTTCGTCAATGTCTGATGCCAGTTTGGTAAAGTCATCTCCGATTTCCTTTACGATATCTTTTAAAAAATCCATTATGCTTTTTTCCATCCTTTATGAAAGTTTCTTTTATTGTTCCAGATGTTTGACATACAACTTTGCTGTAGATTTCTATCATAGCAGAATTGCGTCATATTATCAACTTCAATTATTTTACCTTCTGGGGAAATGAATTTATAAGTTTCACATCCCATTCCCTTTCTTATATTATTAATTCTTTCTGGACTATGTTTTTTTCCTTTTAGTGTATTACTTATTTTTTTTCTAACCTCCTCATTTACAACTTTCCCCCTTTGCGATTCTCCAATCTTTTTTTTATGTTCATCAGATAAAACTTTTCCAAGATTTGCATTTCTCATTTTTTCTTTAGTTGTATTGGAAATAACTCTACCACTCTGAACTTTTCTAATTTTAGATTTAAATTCATCGGAGTGTTTATATCCACTACTCCCTTCACCACCTTCAGTCAAATTTCTCAAAATACCAGTCCCCAAATCTTTTCTACCCAAAACGGAAATCATATAAATTTCGTGCTTAAATGCTTCTTTTTCAGTTAAATTCTGTTTGAGAATAATTATTTTATCTTCTGATGGAGGAGAAAATACTTTTCCATTTCTTCTAAAATGCTTTTTAGATTTCCTGTTTTTTAATCCTTTACCGATATAATAAGGAGTTCCATCTTCACGCAAATAGGCATAAGTATAATATTTGCCCATGGTCATACTTTACATAAAAAAACTTTCTAAAGTATTTATCTTAGTTACATTCCACCCAATCGCATCAAGAATAGATTTGAGTGGGTCCAAAAAACTCTTTTCAAATTGTAATTCATAATCTATGTATTTGTCAAGACCGAGTTCATGTGGAAAGTCTTGAATAAATGAGATGACATTCTCCTGAATAATATTTGGTTTCTTCAGATAAATGAACTTGATTTTCTCACCGTTATTAATAAGTGAATATTTATTATCAAGTTTCTTCTCTTTAATATAATGATTGAACAACAATGCTCCACGACAATGAATTGGAGTTCCTTTAGAATAGATGCTAGCATAAGATCTATACTTCACAACATCCGATACTGAACGAGGAAATGCAATTTGTTCTGGTGGAAGTGCCTTAAATTCTTTACGGCAATTATCAATAAAGTCAATTACTTCTTCTTCAGTGCCACTCATCATTAACTTGAGACCGTCCTTAATCATCGTTCTACAAGGTGCAGGTGTAGATGATTTGACTGCCTCAATACCCATCATCTTGAGTTTGGGTTCGGAATACTGAACTCCTTCACTGTTCCATACGTTGAGAATATATCTCTTCTTCGCAGTCCAAATACCACGTTCTGATATATTCTCACGTTTCATAATCATCTTCTGTTCATATGCCGAAACGTAATCCGCAAGTTCCGTATAAGATTGTTCGATGAATGGTTCCAACTTGTCTTCACAGATCTTATCAAGTAACTGAACAACTTTTGTTTTATCGTCAGACTTATGACTAAGAAATTTATCAACAAGAGGTCCCATATTAAGATAGATTGAGTCAGTGTCAGATGCAATGACATAATCTACTTCCTCGGTTTGCAAAATCTTATTTAGAAATCCATTCATCTTATTCTCAATCCAACGGATAGAGACTTGACCAGAAAGCGTAATCGCTTCCGCATTGACCAGTTTGTAGTAACGGAAATATTGATTACCGATAGCACCATATGCAGAGTTGAGTTGAATCTTGCGAGCCATCTGAATATTGTTGCATCTTGCAATCTCCTTCTCCAATGCCTTAGTCGGAGTTTTTTCATAATCCTGTTTTGCAATAAGCATTTTCTTCTTATAGATGGTGCGATCCTTATAAATCTTCTCCATCAATTCAGGTAGGAACCCACGAACATCTTTACGATACATTGCACCATTAGCACACACTGCACTGTCCTTATACAGTTCAAAGGTCAGTTCTTCGTTAAGTATCTTATCAACTGTAACTGATGGGTGCCTGGTCTCACGGAGTGTCTCTGGAGAGATGTTGTACTGCATAATAAGGTGAGGGTAGAGAGAGTTAAGGTCAAAAGACACAACCCAATCATACTTTCCCGGAATCGGTTCCTTAACATACGCACCCGCATATTTTTCGTTTTTGTCTGAACGTTCTTTGGGTGGAATTACAATGTTTCTCTTTTTGAGATAATTGTAAATGATCGCATCCCACATACGAACTTGATAGAACACATCATTGTAATTCACCTTAGCATCATATGCCATAGTGATTGCGAGTTCAATCAGTTTCATCTTGTCTTCCATACGGTCAACAAGTTCCACGTCAATGATATTATATTCTACAAACTTCTGCCATCCATTAGTGTAGAAATCTTTAAAAGTATCAAACTCAGAGTGATCAAGTTTCTTTTGATTGAGTTCCACACTCGCAATATAGTCCAACCGATAAGACTCTTGTGCCTTATAAGTAAACTTCTTATATAGATTTAGGTAATCAAGTTGTGTAATACCCCCAACATCATAAGAGATCTGTTTACGACCCATTACAATAGTCTCACGTTCAGTTACCAAACCCCAAGGTGAGAGTCGTTTCATTAACTTCTCACCAAGAATGCGATCAATACGCCTCACCAAATAAGGCATATCGTATAGTTCACTATTCCATCCAGTCACAACTTCAGGAGTATTAGTCTCAATCATCCACCAGTTTATAAAGTCATTCAGTAACTCATATTCTGTTCTGAAACTTTTGTAGATAATGTTCTCTTGCTTATTGTTAAATGGCCCCTGACCCCAGGTGCGAATCTGTTTAGTGGTATAATCCTGCACAGTAATAAGAAGAACTTCTTCTGCGGCAGACTCTACATCAGGGAATCCATTCTCAGTCTTTACCTCAATATCAATCGTAGATATTTTGATCTTTGTAGTGTCAAACTTAACTTCTTCTTCTGGATACATCTCAGAAATATACTGATAGATGTATCGGTCATTACCATAGACCTTAAAGTTTTGGACACCATCATATTTCTTGATGAACTCTCTACAATCACGAACGGTTCCTGGATCTATTGATTCAACATAGTCTCCCTCAAGAGTTTTATATTTTGTTTCTTTATTAGAAGGAACAAATAATGTAGGATAAAACTTTTCTCTTGTAGCAAAATGCCTTCCATTCTCATACCCACGCACAAGAAAGTGGTCACCGACCATTTGAACGTTGGTGTAAAATCTCATCAGTTAATTTTTTCTAAGTAGTTTTTAAGTAAGTCTGAATTTGGATCAGCAAGAGTCAGAATCTTATCTGACGAAATCATATACTTATTATCAGAAGTATAATCCATCAACCATGAAGAAAGTGTAAGGCTTGATTGGTTTAATAAAAATGGTTCAATCAATCTACAATCAGGTTCTCCGAGTTCTGTTGATATTTCTTCAATCTGACTGATCAGAATCTGATTGTTCATCAGTAGAATCACTTTGATCGTCTTGTCCATTAATCATTTCCTCGTAAAGGTTTTCAATTTCTTTTACTGGTGTCACAACAGTAACTAACCAGTCATATCTTACAGGTATTTTCTTATCTGATGTAAGACAAATCCAAGGAGTAAAATTAACTCCCACATTCCTATCTTCTGGTGGAGTTTGACCTTCTTCCAAAAGAAGAACTTCTTCATTAGGTGCAAGATCTACAATATAAGGATTCTTGAACAGATATCCACAAATTTTTTCATCAGAAATCAGTTCTTTAATATCAGCAATTACTGATTCTCCCGATTTCAATAATGCAATCTTAATCGACATTTTTAATTTACCTCTCCGAGTATTATAGCATAAAAAAAGAGGGGTTACAACTGGATTTTGCCAGTTCCCCTCTGCGACGACGATATTTGGAGTTTAACCAAAAGTATTTAGAACCAGACTTTCTTTTGATGATGTTCAGGCACAATTCTTCCCAGAACAATACTTAACAACCCATCCTCAAATTCAACTGATCTAACTTCCGTATCCTCTGCCAGTGTCCAAGATCTGGTGAAAGATCGTTGAGCCATTCCTCTGTGGACATAAGTGGTTTCTGATTCGGTATCCTCTTTCTGTCCTTCGACAAAGAGTTTTCCGTCTTGTGTGTAGACATTTACTTCTTTCTTTTTAAATCCTGCAAGTGCAAGTTCTAGTCTTGATTCTACTGCGCTGACCGTGACTAGATTAAATGGTGGATAATTCTTCGTTGTTTCGTGGAGATTAAACAACCTATCGAAGTATTCATCCATTCCTATGCTATTCCTATTTATGCGTTCCATCAGCGCAGGTAGGTCCGCAGCAGTATACCGTGCAAGGTTTCCCATGATTCTTAGCTCCTTTAAAAGCGAGTTTGTGTTTTGTGGACCCCGGAGGCATCCATACTTATTTATAACAAAGCATAAAAAAACGGAGTGTTGAACTCCGTAGATTTTTATTCGGTTTCTTCTGTCCTTTTCTTCTTCGACCCAATATTGTATTTGGTCTCAAGGATCCAGTCTTGCTTATCTCTAAATGCAAGAACTTTAATCTGATTAAGTGGTGCGATGTCCTGAATTTTATCGGCATCTACAATACTAATCAGACCCCAGTCGGCAAGTAGTTGTGCAATACGATTACGTCTCTGGACATCATTCAATGTCAGATTTGCATGTTTACCATCAAGGGCAAATAGTTCCTTAAAATGCACAAGGTAATATCTTCCTTGCTTGTGCAGAATGTGACAGGACTGATAGATTTTCTTTTCCTTTCTAGACGCAACTCCGATACGAGTCAAAGTCTCACGAACTTTCAGAAAGTCATCTGGTTCTCCTAGAACCACTTCCACCATTTGTTCTGGTGTCCACTTCACTTCAGCTTCTCTAACAACACTCATCCTTTTCCTCCAGTATCAAATTTTGATTTAATAAAATTAAGTTGTTCTTTTGTTAGAATTTTCAAAGCCTGTTTTGCCTTTTCATTACTATAACCATAATAACGTTTGACATAATCTAGATCTTTGATCTTATCTTGTCGGAGCCAGGGAGAAAATCTCTTCTTTTTCCTCACAATATTTATAAAGAAGTCGTATTGTAACTTTTTAGGAAGGAAATTATACTTATTCATTTCATTCGTAAACATCAAAGTATCAAGATGTCCAGAGAAACAACGATTAATAATATAAGGAGGATATTCTTTTTCGAGTGAAGGATCTTCATCAATCAAATGCTTCTTAGTTTGATTGATAGAGTTTAGCCAGTCTTTTAGTTCAGTCATAAAGTAGAAGGTCAAGAACGTTTACAGTTTCTTTTTCGGTAGGATAGTTAGTGACAAGGAGTTCTGTCTTTACATTCTCATCAGTTCCTTTCTCACCACGATGTGCCATAGAATAACGAAGTTTCCATTCACGCAAATAATAATCTTTATACAGTTCTAACAACCTATCATTCACATTATAGGTAATCATAAACTCGTGCGGACACTTATATACATCTTCAGCAAACTTATCATGGTCAAAGAACTTGTGCATCTCACGATCCTTACCATAAAGAAAGTCTTTGATATCATAAGGTGGGTCAAGAAATACAAATACATCCTCACCAGGAGCATTCATAACCTCCGAGTAATCAATATTTGTAATCTTCCATTTCTCTGTAAGTTGAGAATACTTCTTTAGTTTCTCAATACCAACAAAAGAAAAATTAGAACGAGAAGCAGTTTTAGAAAAAGTGCTATTCTCAGTTAGACCAGAAAAACTACACTTGTTTAGAACAAAGAAACTTATGGCACGGTCAAGTCCATCCTGACTATTGATATCGTCCCGTGTTTGATTGAAGAGTTCTTTATGTGCCGCATCCTTATCATCCTGAGATCGATAGTTTGATACTCTTGACTTAATCTCATTCAAACGATTAGATAATTCCTCACCATTATCCCTCAACTGAACCCAGAAGTTATAGAGTGTCACATACTTATCATTGATCCATACAGGGACATCTGGGTATGCCTGAGTCGCATAGAATGCCACAGAACCACCACCAATAAATGGTTCACGGTATTCTTTAAAGTCTTCGGGAAACCATGGTGCTAATGTCTTTGTTGCCTTAGACTTACCACCAGGATATCTTAGACAAGTTTTAAGAGGAAAGGTTTTCATAATCACGAGGATGATACTTCAAAAATTCCCAGAAAGTCAATTTCATTTCTTTCTGGGTCATACCACAATGTTTTGCAGCAGTAGGTAAATTCATTGTAGCACGAAAAAGTGCTTCATTTGCTTCTTTTACATTCTGGGGAGTAGTTTTGACTTTCTCCCCCACCAGTTTGCTTTTATCAATTTTTAGTAGTCCCATCAAAAAGTATCAGCAGTATCTAAAAGTTCTGTAAGATAATCCTGAAAACTCAGTGTGCTTTCGGCCATTACCCTATATCCAGTTCCAACATATAATTGTCCCAATAATACTGATGCTGTAGCAGTTCCCCAGAAGATATAGTAGAACTTGGACTTAACTTGACACTTTTTCGTTTGTTTCATCGTAAGTAATAATAATTTTTTTAGTGATTTTGCCTGTGTTATCGTAAGTAGAGGCATACTCCAACTTACCATTTAAAAGTGAAACTACATTATCTAGTTGATATTGTGTTATATACTTTTTAAATCCTTCATCCATCCAACTCTTATTTGATCCTGGTTCATTAAATCCTTCCATTTTCAAACTCCTTTACTAAACGTTCTGATTGTTTTTTATCAATTCCACAAGGTGCATTTTTTAGACAAATTAAAATACACTCAGTATCACTAATTGTAGGTTTAATTGTAAATCCCCATTTATCAACTAGACCATCAACCGGTGCTTCACATGGATCGAATTCATGTGGCATTATTCTACTCCTTGAGGGAAACTATCAATTTCAGTCAATTCATAATACCAATCCTCCATTACAGTATTAGCAAGAAATCTACCACTCAGTCTAGTCACTTCTTTGGCGGCATACTCTTTATCAGGTGCCTCAATCCAAATGTCAATGACCTTACCTAACCTCAACTTTTTAATATCCAGTTCAGATAATCTCTTACAGGCATCTCTGACGGCATTACCAGGAGAGTCATCGACCTGAGATCTTAATCGAATGAATACTAATGCTTTAAACTTCATGGTCGTTCCACCTCTCATCAAGTGCTTCATTAACAATATCTTTCAATTCTCTACGTTCTTCAGGTGTGAAGATTGTACGATGCTTTACTGGCATTGGAGGGATATCCCTCTTAGAATTGGTATTACCTTTAGAGGGAATACTCATACCCTGTGTATCAATTTTATCTTGTCTCATTTGTAGTAACTCAATGAACCATTCCATTTAATTTATATTTTCAAATAAATTATTAATTACCATAGGAAGTAAACGATGTTCTGCTCTCTGAACTCTGTGATGTAAGGTCTCTTCTGTATCTCCAGCACAAATAGGAACAGAAGAAGAATCAATACATCCCCCAGAATCTAACTCTTCAGTCACATAATGAACTGTACAACCAGTGATTTTATCTCCACTATCTAATGCCTGCTTAACGGCATTAAGACCCTTATACTTTGGAAGTAATGATGGATGAATATTAATTATCTTATTCGGAAAAGCATTAATCAATCCCGGTGTAACAATCTTCATCCAACCAGCAAGAACTACTAAATCAACTTTATGTCTATTAAGTTTATCGATGATTTTTTGTTCATCACTACTCTTAATACGACAGTTGGGAATACCCAATCGTTCTGCTCTTTCTTGAGCACCACATCCTTTGATATTGTAGATCATAACTACAACTTCATGGTCTGGACAATTCTCAACAATGTTCTCAAAGTTAGTTCCGTTTCCAGAACACATGACTCCAATTCTCATTTAAGTCACAAGACAAGTTTTTTAGAGTTTGGAGTAATCAACTTACTACCAAACATTTCATTATACTTCTTACAGACATCTTCCTGAACCTCTGCGACATATACGACATGAGTTTTAGAAATCGTAATCTCTGGGTCTTCTTTACTAATCACGGTTGCCCATGGAGCAAATCCAACACCATTATTAGTTGGAAGAACTACAAGACCATTTTGGACTGTAATAGAAGCAGCATTCTCTCCTATGAGTTCTGCGATAACTTCTTCACCAGTCACAATTCGTAGCAGTTTTACATCAATCATTTTAATTTACCTCAACTAAACTCGCATTCTACCATTATTTCAGTCAAACATGCAAGTAAGTTTATTTCCTGGTCCGCCACAAATGCCATTTGATACTGATACTTAGCAAGGACAAGCACAGCAGCAGGAATACTATTCGGAACCAAGGAATCATAACAAGCATCGTAAATACGACGCAACAGGACAGTAGTATCATTGTCCAGGTTATTGACAACCCATTTACGTACTTCGGGGAAATTCTTCTCTTTAAGGTTTTTAACCAGTTCATTAACTGCTACATCCGAAAAAGTGGCAAGAATACCAGAATCGATTTTTCCACTTACGGAATATCTTTGGCATTCATTAAGAACTCTCCTCCAATCAGGAAAGTGCTTATTGATTAATTCTACCAGGACCTTGTTATCATATTCAACACCTTCTGCATCCAAGATTTGTCGAATGCGTTTGAAGAACTGTGCTGCAATACCCTGTCTTTCTTTTCCTTTGATTCCAAACTCAATGACGGCACACCTGGAGTGGAGGGGTTCAAGGATTTTGTTTTTGTAGTTACAGGTAAAGATGAATCTACAATTGCCAGCGAACTCCTCAATAAACGCCCGTAACAGGAGTTGTACATCGTTGGATGTGTTGTCAGCTTCGTCAATGATAATGACTTTGTGTTTAGAATCTGACGTAAGCGATACGGTCGAAGCAAAGTTTTTCGCATTATTTCTGACGGTATCAAGGAATCGTCCCTCATCGGATCCATTGATGACATATACATCTACTCCAAGTTCTCTACATAATGCCTTTGCTACTGTTGTTTTACCGATGCCTGGAGGACCGGCAAGTAGCATATTAGGTATCTCTCCCTTATCTAGGAAAGATTGAAAAGTCTTCTTTGTACTCTCAGGGAGAATACATTCTTCAATAGTTTGTGGTCGATACTTCTCAACCCAGATGAAGTTGCTCATAATCAAATCTACTTGTCCTTTAGTATATCACAACCTTTCGGTTTTATGTCTAAATCCATACCCTGTCCTTGATTGTCCGTCTTTGGACTTCCCTCATTTTTCTTTTCAGTTTTTTGAAATGAAATTCTTTTGTACCTGTTAGCAAATATATCAGGACACCAATAGGTCACAATCCAATTAACGGTAGGATTTAGTTCCATGTGTTTCTCAACACTATGTTTCATAATACCTATTTGAATGTATCCATCATGCATAATACATCCCCCACCTTCTAGTTCGTAAAGGTAAAGTGTTTTTATTTTTTCTTCTTCCATTCATACCCATTCAGGTTTGCGATTTGGCAATCTTAAGTAATTATCGCACACCCATGGTTTAGATGCAATGTACATCTTATACGCTTCGATAGTACTTATATTCATATCAAACTTAAACTCTTCAGGCATTGCACGAACAAAAGGTGTAAGTTTTGATTGATGAATAGCATCTAATGGAAAGATTTTATTTGCATGTGCAAGAGTATGAAGACATGAATGAATTTTTCCATATCGATTAGAATATTCTTCACATAATGCAAGACCGTGACGGATTAACCATCGGGCATTTGCTACCGTCTCATTTGCCCAGATAGTGCATGGGTGATTACGGAAGGCACCCTTATCGGTCGCATATGGGGTTCCATCGGTCTTAGGAAGAGTTCCATACCCGTGCCCCCATTTGTCTGAGGCAACGATAGAGAGCATCTGACAGCACTCTAAGGGCATCTTGACAATGTGCTTATCAGGAAGAACCTGTGCCGACTTGACTGGAGAAAAATCTGTTACAAAAATGTTCATGTTAAAAGTTTGCTGAAACTGATTGCCAGTAAGAACATAAGCATTATAACCACATCCCAAGATTTTGTCCTTATAAAGTAAGGAACTGAAATCATATCAGCAATGAAGTGCAATGTAACTCCAAGAGTTATGTTGATATGGAGAACAACAAAGTATGCAGTAATCACTAGGATACTACCAGTTATTCTCATTGGGACATCAACTTTAGTCATTTTAAAGGTCGAGTAAAGATTTCAGATACAATATCTGTTGCACCCATTGCTTCATACATGTATGTGGCACCTGATCTGGGATTTGTATGGTCTCCACAGGTAAACACATCACATACTGCCATACCATTCTCCGGCCATGTATGAATACTAATGTGAGACTCGGCAAGAAGTGCTACGGCAGTTACACCGTGAGGTTCGAACTTATGTGATGAAATATCTAGTAAGGTGCTTTCAGATAATGTTGCAGCATTTGAAAGCACATTACGAATATGTGCTTCATCATCTAATAATCCATATGGACACCCTTTAAGGGTAAAGAGAATGTGTCTCATCCGAATGTTGAATCGGGTTCCAGAGCAATATAATACTTGAGATTGTGTTGCGTATTCGTGAATTGTGACAAAAGTTTAGAAGACACTACTACCTCATAGGCACCAGGAATAATCTTGATGTTTTCTACCTTAAAGTTAAACTCAAAATCATCACTGGTCTCACCAACAACAATGGCATACTCATTGGAAGTATCGTTCTTCTTATCACGAACCACCAGTTTGATGACACCATTCTCACCAATCGCAGACATATCAGGAAGTTGATATACTGCTGCTGCTTTCGTCAATTTTTCAAGTGTTACACTATCCAACTGGAAGCATACATCTTGAGATGGCAATGTAATCTCCTTCTCTGGAGGAGCAATAATTACATTCGGGTCGGCAAAGAAATACTTCACACGACGTTTGCCTTCTTTGATGCTTAAGAAACTGTCTTGATTGAAGTCAAGATCAGGATCCTGGTGAAGACTCAATCCATTCAAAAACTGATTGAGATCATAGATCGCAAAGTCCCGTGGGAAATCTTCTTTGATTTCTGCTTCAGCAAGAATGTTCTTTGCTACAGAGATAGTGCGAAGTTTGTTGCCTTGCTTTACAAGAATAGAATTATTGATACCCGCAAAGTTCTTGAGGATAGCAAGTGCATTGTCAGACAGTTTCATTGTTTTTTCTTTAAGTTTCATTATTATTGAGGGTAGGTTTCACGTTCTGCATTCTTATCATTGAAATGCATAAGAAGAACAGCATAGTGAAGGATCTTCATTATATCACGACGTGCCGTACCTTTCTTATCGTATCGTGATGCATACTTAAGAATGTTACATCTAGAGAATGCTTCACCATCTCCACAAGCTTCAATCAAATCCAGTGTCTGAATTTTATCGTCACCAGCAGAATAATGTTGTCTATAAGTTCCCCTAATATACTCAAGAAGTTCTTTTACAATCTCCTCTTCATTATATTTGAAAGGAGTTGCTGTTGGAGTTGGAGTTGGAATAAAATCAATAGGACTTTGTTGCGTATTTAATTTAATGTATTCATCCATTTTTAAAATTTCATCATAAAGCATGGACCAAGAGTTAGTCATAACTCATTATATCAAGAAAAGTTGTGTGCGTCAAGAGTTTCTTTTTGCTGCTCTTCAGTAGGCAACACAAAGTCAGCATCAACCTTATCATACAGTTCCAAGAATGATTGCTTAGTCTCATCATCAAAACGACTCACACAAACTTGAATTGCTTTTGCTTTATCTTTGAAGATACTGAAAGCACGGATGATGTGAACCAAACGACGGGTGCTGATGATTTCATCAATACCACCATCATAGAAAGTTTTGCGAATGATGTCTGCCCAGTCAACAAGACGTTTGCAGAAGTCACGATCTTCCACTCCAAGATCCAAAGCAATACCCTCAAGGATTTTCTGTTCAGTTGCAGGAGTTGGATATGACTGCTCAAAGGTTACTGGGAAACGTTCCAAGAATGCTTCGTTGAGAACATTAGTGCCGATAAAACGACCATCTTCAGAACCTTTACCTTTTGTGTTCGCAGTAGCAAATACATTGAAACCTTTTGTTGGTTTTACATACTTACCAGTCTTTTTCAGGAACACACCTTTACCTTCAAGGATGGACTGGAGACAGAGGATTTTATTACTAGCAAGGTCAACTTCATCGAGTAACAGGATTGCTCCTCTTTCAAGTGCTTCAACGACAGGTCCGTTATGCCAAACAGTTGCCCCATCGACAAGACGGAAACCACCAATAAGATCATCTTCATCAGTCTCAATAGTAATGTTTACACGAATCAGTTCACGTCCAAGTTGAGCACACGCTTGCTCCACAGATAACGTTTTACCATTACCCGAAAGACCCGTAATGAACGTTGGGTAAAAAAGACGGGACTGAATAATTTTTTTAAGATCACCAAAGTTACCAAACTTGACGAAAGTATCATCTTTATCAGGAATCAAATTTTGTTCAAAGGTAGGCATGGCAGGAGGTGCCTGATAAGTTTGTTCAAGTTTTTCTTGAATATTCAAGTTCCACTTACCACGACCAACTTTATAATCAGCAATTTTATTTGTAACTGTTTGATAGTTAGACCCATTCATCGCACACCATCCACGAATATCAGAACCAGTTACAGACTCTCCATAAAGTTCCTGTAAGGAAGTGACGATGTAATCAGCAGAAAGAAACATGATCTTGTTTTGTTGGTTTCAACTGAAGTTATTATACAAGAAAAAAGGGGTCTTGACGACCCCCAGTGGACAGTTTAAGAATTGGTCAGATGCTCTTTCAACTCTTTAATCAATTTTCTACGAGAATGTCTCCTGTCCAGTTCGATACCAACAGTTCTACCATACTCTTCAAGTTCATCCTTACTCATTTCATCGATAGAAACATCACTCTCAAAAACCTCTTGAGTAGGATCAGGAGCAATTGCTTCTGCTGGTTCTGAAGGAACTGCAACTGGAGTAGGTTGTGCAGGTGCTGCTGGAGCTGGTGCTGGAGTTTTACCTCCCAATAAATCTCCAAATCTAGACATTCTTAATACCTATTACTATACAAATATTTATCAAGCAACAAGTTCCACAAACTCATTTAAAATTTTCTTATTCATTTTTTTATTCTTCAAACTCTTCATAAAAGATTTTTTGATTTGAGTTTTGGAAGCATCTTCTGATACATCAAATTCCGATTCACCTGCAAGAGTTGTTGCCGAAAGTGCAATATAAGAATGATAACCAGAATTTTTGATAGCAAATGATCTCTCTTTTTTCCATTGGTTTTGTATTTGCTCTTTTAATTTACATTCGCCCCAAGTGTAACGACTAATAAAACGATTAGAATCACGAGACTCAAGAACACGAATACCAATAAAATTAGTGTCAGTAAAATTGTCTCTCAAATTTTGAATCAAAATGTCAGTGTAGTCATCCCACATAGAATCCAAAGAATAAGTGTTTCCCGTTTTACGATCACGAAGATAACAATTATCACCAATTCTACCAAGTCCAATAAAAGGTTCAAACTCCCATGAACGTTGAATCTCACGATGATAAGTAAGTCCATAACCCTCACCATCAGTCAATACGACACACTGAACTTTTTGAACTTTAGTATTTTTCTTAAACTGTGGAATGATTTGATGAAGTGCAATCATCGTTTCATTCAAAGGAGTTCCGGATAATCCCATTCCGACAGGTATAGAATACCTTCCACCAAAAGTAATATATTGTGCAAGACGGAACATATTTTTTAGTTGTTTTTCTAAAGTTTTAGAATTAACTTTATGTGACAAAATGTTCATCAAAGAAAACTGTTCTCCGACCTGCATCAAACCATCTTTTTTCTCATATGGTCTTTTACGACAAAGTTGTTCACCATCATCACTTACTAATGGATACTCATTCGTGAATGCATATACTTCAAACGGAATAGCAACTTTCTTACAGAACCACACAAGATTGAATAACTGCTTCATGGTGTCCATCATTACATGGGTCATCGAACCAGACCAATCGAGAATGAAAATCAACCCATGATCTTTACCATCGGCAAGTGTGGTTACTTTCTTGAACAAGTCTTCGTTGTATTTGTAGGTGTGGAGTTTAGAGCAGTCCAAAACTCCAGTCCGACTAGTAGTAGCACGAGCATAACTATTGGCAGATTTTCTACATTCAAATTCTTTTACAAGATAATTTACCTCTTTCTGTGCTGATTTTTTGAATTTCATAAACTCACCATCAACATAATCGAACAGATAAGGATCATGTGGATTGTCCCAGAGTTCATTACATCTCTCATGAATCTCTTTATTCGGAACAACAATATCATCAAGATTGACTTTAGGAAGTTCTACATAAACATTCTCGATTCCATCCATTGATGCAAGTTTTTTAATTGCATCCTGTAATGAATCCATAGTATCAACTTTAGGTTCAGGATTAGTTTCTCCACCCTGACGAACATTCTCGGTGTCTTGCTCGGTGTCTTGCTCGATATCGGTACTATCTTCAGATTCTCCAGGTTGCTGTTGTTGCTCCATAGAGTTATCAGACTGCTCTTCAGATGAACCAGAACTTTGTGATTCCAATGAATCCATATCAGTCTTGGTTTCTGTATTCATCTGATCCTGACAATACTTATAGAGTGCCTGTGCAGCAATCAGAACATCATCAAAGTCTTCACAACCCTCAATCATGCGAACGATAGGCATCTCTACATATTCACCAAAAGGAATATCAACAAAGTTACCAATCTTAAAGTGAAGATTTACACGGTCGGCAAGATTCATCTTACTTACATCTTCACACTCAACACCAAAGAAGTCCTCATCGGCAAGAACATTATATCCTTTATAGAATGTCTTGGAGATACCAGCATAACGACGCTTCATCATTTTCTCAATACGGACATCCTCCACCACATTCACAAACTGTGGAGGAATCTTATATTCTTTTATCCAATCACGATCTGGTGTATAAAGTGCATGTCCCACTTCATGTGCCACCAACATATCATATATCTCATTACCTGCCTTATCCCAGTTCGGCAGTGTCAGAACACGAGTATGAACATTGAAACATGCAGTCTCAACATTCTTGTTCTCAACCACAAGGTCTTCTTGTGCAAGAAGTTTAGCAAGTTGAGATTTAATTTCGTGCCTGACGGTCATTGATTTGATTCGTATGAACGTAGTATACAATAAAAAACCACCCCTATGAAGAGGTGGTGGACAGTTTAGGAATTGTTTTAAAGTTTGAAAGGAGAAACAATGATACGAGGTTCAACATAAACTGGTCTAGTCTCACCATTACCAGAAGGATCAGAACACAATACCCAAGTTCCTTCTGCACTCTCTGGAGAGAAAAGACCATTAGGATCTGCCTGAGGCATCAGATGACGATCACCACCTTTCCATACAAATTTTTGGGGATTGGTATATTGTGTTGCTGCGGGAAGACCATATCCAACAGAATTACAAAGAAACACAGGAACACCAGTTACTTCAGGAAAAGTATAAGTATATGTAACCAAACCCTCTTGATCTCTCATCTCAATAATTTGCTTCATCAACTTACGTTCACGGAAGTTTTTGATTGCAGGCATACCTGTTTGTGAAGTTGCTTCCTTAAGAATTAGTTCTTGAGCACCTTGTTGTTTAGTGTCGGAAGTTTCTTCACAACCAACAACAGTTGCTCCCAAAAGTGCAATTGCGGCAATAGAAAAAATAGTTTTCATGATCAGTTAGGTAGATTGGAGATAAAAGATTGAAGTTCAATGGGCATCGCATCAGCAGGAACTTCAGCAGCACGATGTCGAATAATAGATGCGAGTGCTACTTTATGTTCGGGAGATGCTTTAATGTACTCAAACTGCATATTCTGCAGTTCTTGAATAGCACCAGTACGAAAAGATTTTGATTGCTCGAAAGTTTTTCTACGAACATTCTCATATTGTGGAGCAAAGACTGATGTGAAAATAACACCATGATAAGCAAGACCCCAGGTTAAGGCACCAAGTCCAACTACTCCCCCGGCAATAACAATAAATGGTTTCATCTGTTTTTGTAACTGAAGTCATTATACAAAAGAACCTCCCTTTTTGGGGGAGGTCATGTGACAGTTCTTGAAGTGTCTCAGTGCTTCCTTTCGGGAACGCATTGCCTGAGGTTTCAGTTTTCGTTTCTGTTCTTTCTTAGAGTGATGCTTCCAGTTTGGGACTTGCATTGTTCTTTGGTGTATCAGGACACCATACGTGAAAAACCTTTGACTTTCTCGAATCGGATGACACTTTGGAATTTGTCATGTAAGTCTGACTTATGAGAGATGACGAATATATTAGCATCCTTTATCACATAACGAATAATTTTTAGGAACTCTTCGGTTCCAAATCCATCGAGTGAAGAGTCAAATACTTCATCCATAATCAACAGGTTAGTGTTTACGGAATTTTTGAGTCTCGCAACTTCTCTCCAAGTGAAGAGTAGAGCCAAATCTACACGCATTTTTTCACCTTCACTAAAAGAACTATAAGAAAAGTTTTCGTGAATAGGTGACTCAATGGTTTCACCGAACTCCTCATCAAGTTTAAAATTGATGTAGAAGTCCATCATTTGAAGATAACGATTAACCTGCTGATTGATAAATGGAAGATACTTCTTGATGATTTTTGTTTTTACACCATCGTCCCGAAGGAGGGAATAGGCAAAATCGTAATGAACGATTTCTTGTTTTTTGTCTGAAAGATATTCAATTGTCTTTTGGAGATTGTCTTTAAACTGCTCTAATTTCTCATTCTCAGTATTTCTGTTTTGTAGGTTACTGGTAATAGTTTGAATTTCATGTTCAAGATCTCTGATTTGTCTCTGGTTGAGAGAAATTCGAGTATTGTTTTGAGAAATGCCATGCGTTAGTTTTGTAATCTCCTTAGATAGGGAATTGAATTGACGTTCTCGTTCCTGTTCGAACTTGATTGTTTCTTCAAGATCTTCATAACCTTTCTTGAGTTCCTGTGCTTTATTTTGAACGTCACTAATTCTATTTACACGAAACTCTTCTTCTATGTCTTGTGTACAGGTAGGGCAGACCGTATTTTCTGTGAAGAACTTATGCTCTTTGGTAATGGTCGCAACCTTTTGGGAGATTTTACCTTTAAGATTGTTTAGTTTTGATAACTTATCATGAGCACCAGTAACATCACTCATCTGTTCTTGAAGGGTTTCCATTCTATAATTCAAATCTTCATTACTTAACATATATGTGTTTTCTTCATCCAAGAGTTTATCAATTTTTACCTCATTAGCATCAATATTCGCATGACCACGACTTTCGAGTTCTTTAATAAACTCTTGCTGCATCT
>Ga0257126_1000560_pt1 | contig 29862 bp, 50 predicted proteins | sample SI060_120mmetaG_FD_190151 | JGI IMG/M metagenome (GOLD analysis project Ga0257126, IMG submission 190151) | Marine microbial communities from Saanich Inlet, British Columbia, Canada - SI060_120m | ecosystem: Environmental > Aquatic > Marine > Inlet | place: Canada: British Columbia | collected... | reverse complement strand
TTATATTGAAACAGAATCCACAAGCTCTTACTCAGTGGATGTTGGAATTGTAAATGACAAGAAAGGTTTATTTGCAGGTAAGGATAAAATTCTTTACAGAGGATCAGCATCTTTAAGCACAAACAAAGTAGTAAACATACCTAGTCTTGTACCTAAGATGAAAATTATTGATTTTTTAACAGGGCTATTTAAAATGTTTAATTTGACTGCTTATGTAAATATAGATAATGAAATAATTGTTCAGACATTAGATGATTTTTATAGCAGTAGTACAAAGGTTTGGGATATAACTAAGAATTTGGATAAGAACGAGAGTGTTATTGATTCAGTTTTGCCCTTTAAAGAAATAGATTTTAAATATAAAGGAACTGATACATTTTTGGCTAATAACCATAGAGAATTAGCATCTAAAGATTGGGGCAGTTTATCTTACAGAGATGGAGATAAGTTTGACGGAAAGAATTACAGCGTAGAAATACCTTTTGAACATATGAAGTTTGAAAGGTTATATAGAACTACAGCAGGGGTAGTACAGACAACAACAGATGCAAATGGGAATACAATAAACGAAATTAGCAATATTCAATATGGGTATTCAGTAAATGAAAACCAAGCACCCTATTTAACTAAACCACTTATTTTTTATGCTGCTTCAGGTATTGCTTCAGCTGTAAAAGTTAGAAGTTTAGACGATCAAACAATTAGCATTGCAAGTCCTGCAAAATTACCTTTAAATAGTCAATTGAATGTTTTTTTTGGTATTTCAGAAGGTCAAAGTTTAAATTACAACCAAGAGTTTGACGAATGGAATAGAAAGCCTGTAACTAAGACTTTGTTTAAAACATACTATGAAGGTTATGTAAAAGATATGATGGATGTCAGAAAGCGTTTATCTACTTTTAAAGCATATTTATCAATGGAGATGATGCATAATTTATCTTTAGCCGATAGAATTATAGTTTTTGATGATATATACAGGATCAATAAAATAGTAACAGATTTTTCTACTAATAAATCAACATTAGAATTAACTAATATATTTGAAGAACTTAAGTACGAAACTTTAATTACAGTAGCAGGACAACAAATTACTGTAGATTTAACAAATATTTTCGTAGATAGCATTGATCTTACAGCAGATTCAGATGGTGCTACTGATGGTTTTGATATTCCTGATATAACTACAGAAATACCAAATAGCATCCCAGCAAATGATCCTACACCGGTTTATGTTAATGAGGTGGTTAATGTTACTCCCCCTTTATTACAAATAGGGTTTAGTAGCTCTAATACAGAAGACGAGGTATATTTAAAATCCGCTGTATCTGAATTAGGTTTATTAATAACAACACCACAAATTGACGAATACGGTTTTGTATATTCTACTAACGAATCTGATTTAATAAGTAATGATATAGATGTTTTAAAAGCCGTTAACGGAGTTACTGTTGTTCCTTTTATAACTAATAGCCAGAATAAATTTAGCGTTCCGCCTAATGCTTCTATAAGCGTAGGTAGTTTAACACATCCAGCAACTATATTTTATAAGTTTTATGGAAGAACAAATACAAGTTCATTATTCCCTTTTGCAGATGCAATAACGGAAATACAAAGCACACAAACAGTTCAATCGGCTGTTCCAGTTGGTAATGTTATGGTATGGCTTACAAGTATAGGAGTTGATCCCGGAACACCACCAAATATAGATTGTGGCGCTAGTTATCCAACCCCTCAATTTGCTAATTGGTATTTTGAACATACAGGAGGAGCAAGGGATATGCAAGTAGGTGATTTTATTAGAACAACAGGTAAAATAGATTATTCAGGAAGTAGTGTACATTCATCCATATACGGAGGAGGATTAGCTTCGTTCCCTAAATTTGTTGGTTATTATGCTGTGCGGTCATCATTAAATTATTTTGATTTTAAAATACTAAATGAAAACGGTGAGGCATATATGGCAGTAAGGGTGGAAAGATATACAGGTAAAGTAGTAAGGGTAGCAACATGTCCATAATTTATGATTGATAATATAATAAGTTTATTAGAGTTTTCTAAAGCAGAAAAGATTAAAGGAAAATATATAGATATTGCTTTGGGTAAAAATAAATACCCGGAGTCTATAAAAGAAGCGTATAAACAATTCAAAAATTTTAATTAATGCAAAAGGTACAGGCGGAAATAGAATTAAAGTACAAAGAAGCGGTTGCGAATTTAAACGAGTTCCAAAAAGAGTATGATAAATTACAGAAGGAACTTAATAAAGCGAATGGTGATCTAGCTAAAAGTATTAAAAACATAGAGGGATCATCAAATTTAGCAGCAAAAGGTGTTAGGAAAATTAGTGGGGCATTAAAAGCTGCCGGTATAGGATTAGCTGTTGCAGCCTTTGCACAATTGAAACAAGTATTTGAGGAAAACCAAAAAGTAGCTGATTTCTTTAGCATTACTTTTGAAACATTAAGCTTAGCATTTAATGATTTCTTTAATTTTCTAGATGCTAATGTCGGTACGGTTATAAAATACTTTAAAGGAATATTTGATGATCCTGTACAAGCTATATTAGATTTTGGTAATGCTATATACAACAATCTTATAAATAGATTCGTACAATTAGGGGAAACATTAGGCTTAGTCGGTGATGCTATCTCTTTATTGTTTGAAGGTAGATTTGTAGAAGCGCAATTGAAAATAAAAGAAGCAGCAATAGAATCTATAGACGTTTTTACCGGTGTAGATAACACATTAGAAAAAGTTTCGGATACCGTTAGCAAAGCTACGGATGGTATATTAGAATATGCCAAATCCACTTTAGAATCAGCTTCCTCTATTGTTGAATTAAATAAAGCATCAGAGAAAGCTGCCGCATTAAACCAGGGTCTAATAGAGGATTATGATAGACAAGCAGAGCAGCAAAGGCAGTTAAGGGACAATGAGTTTAATACAATTAATGATAGAATAAAAGCTAACGATAAACTAAAGGTTGTTTTATTGGAGCAACAAAGTTTAATGAAAGCGAACGCGAAGGCGATTGTAGATGCTGCACAAGCACAGTTTGATAAAAATGATTCAGATGCAAATGCTATAGCTCTACAGGAAGCATTAAATGAGCAAAAAGCAATTGACGCCACTATTACTGGATTTATGTCAGAGCAGGATTCTAATGCTAATGCTCTTAAAAGGGAAGCTTTAGAGCTGGAGCAATCTAATATAGACGCTACAGCAGAAAGGCAGATTGCAAATCAAGAGTTTATAAATAGCAGAATACTAGGAGATTATCAGCAACTGTTAGCAGCTAAAGAATTAGCGGAAGAAGAAAATAAAATAGAAACAGATAGATTAACCAAAAAAAGAGATCTATATAAACAAGGCACACAGGCATACGCTGATGCAAATAACGAGCTATTAGCCTTCCAACAAGAAAATGCAAATCAGCAGCAAGAGATAGACGAATTAACAGCACAATCTAAACTTGATTTAGCTTCTAATGCATTTGCTGATTTAGCTACTATATTTGGTGAAGAGAGTAAAGCTGGTAAATTAGCAGCAATAGCACAAACAACCATAGAGACATATAAAGGAGCAACAGCAGCTTATGCATCATTAGCTGGTATTCCAATAGTTGGACCAGCATTAGGGGCAGTAGCCGCTGGGGCAGCAGTTGCGGCTGGTATTGCAAATGTTAAAAAGATACAATCAACAGGCCCATCCGTTTCAGGTGGTTCTACCTCTGTTGGATCAACAACTCCACAACCGCCTTCTTTTAATGTAGTAGGAGCATCCCCTGAAAATCAATTAGCTCAGGCTATAGGGGATAGGGATCAGAAACCTGTTAAAGCTTTTGTAGTTTCTAACGAAGTAACAACAGCACAATCCTTAGATAGAAATATAATAGACGGTGCTTCAATTGGGTAACAAAAAACTAAAATAATTATTGTATGGATATGGATATAGTAGAACTATTTATAGATGAAAATGATGAAGTTTCTGGGATAGAAGCAATTAGTGTAGTAGAACATCCGGCTATTGAGTCTGATTTTGTTGCATTAAAAAATCAAGAATTTAAATTAGCTGAGGTTGATAAAGAAAAACGTATTTTAATGGGAGCGGCGCTTATACCTAACAAACCAATATATAGGCGTAATGGCGAGCAGGAATATTACATTTATTTTTCTAAAGACACCGTAAGAAAAGCTAGTGAATTATTTTTTATTAGAGGAAACCAGAATAATAGTACATTGGAGCATCAAATACCTTTAAAAGGATTAACTGCGGTAGAATCTTGGATTGTAGAAAGCGAGCAAGATAAAAGTAGAGCATATGATTTAAATGTTCCGATTGGTACATGGATGGTTTCTATGAAAGTAAATAATGAGGATATTTGGAAACAGGTTAAAGAAGGGGAATTGAAGGGTTTTTCAATAGAGGGTTATTTTGCTGATAAATTAGAAAGACCAAATGAGCCAAATAATTTATCCGAGATAGAAGATGAGTATTTATTAGAGGAATTAAAAGAAATTTTAGAGGAGCAAAATCTAGAATCCTATTCCGATTATCCTGATGCGGTATCTAATAATGCTAAAAAAGGTATAGAGCTAAATAAAAAAATAAAAAATAAATGTGCGACACAGGTTGGAAAAGTAAGAGCGCAACAATTAGCTAGAAAAGAACCTATAACAGTGGAAACTATTAAAAGGATGTTTAGCTATCTATCTAGAGCAGGTGAATATTACAAAGAAGGTGATACTGAAGCTTGCGGAACGATCTCTTATTTATTATGGGGAGGCAAGGCAGGATTAAGATGGTCAGGTTCTAAATTAAAGGAACTGGATTTATTAGAAGCTTCTTTAAAAGAGCCTTGTTGGGATGGATATGAGATGATTGGATTTAAAATAGATAAAAATGGTAAAAGAGTTCCTAATTGTGTTCCTATAAAATAATGAGAGATTATAAAGAAAGAAATCCAAGCCCACAAAATGACAGAAGGGGTTGTTTATGTAATGATGGAAGAACTTATTCAAGGAAATGTTGTGATGGTAGTTTACAAGCACAGGGTATTGGAAACATTACAGCCCACAACCCAATACCTTTTCAAGGATATAGAATAGCTGGTTGTTCTGATGCCCATGAGCATAACGTGCATTACCACGGGACATTAACAGTTGGTGCTGTATATTATATAGTACTACAAAATGGACATTCCGGTTGTCATACTATTTTGGAAGAAAGAAACCATGAAGGTATACATATAAATACAGCTACATTGTATAGTGATTGCGCTGAATGTATTGCAGCAAATTAAAAATATAACAAAACGTTAAAAAATTAATTATAATAAAAAAATAACTCAATGAAACCAGAAGTTAAAAGAATACTTACAAAATTAGCTGAAAACAATAAAGATATAGTTAAAGTAGAATTAAGTAAAAGTAAATTAGATACCTTATTTAATGAATCTATAGATATGTATGCTTCAGCAAAAGTAGATGCACAAAAAGTTGAAAAAGAATTCCAAACAATTAATAGACGGAATCAAAAAATAAAAGATAAGTTAACACAAAACAGGAAAGAAGCATTTAAATTAGCATCCGATCTTGTTGCCGCTTATAAAGTGATAGGAGAAGATCCACCGAGTTGGATAGATAAATGGACTGATGGCATCAGTGATGTTGCAGCTAAAGTTCCTGTATCTAATTTAGCAAATATGTTTTCTATCTAATTTATTAAAAATATAACAACCTTACAAACAAATTATTGTAATACATATGAAAGCAACTGAAATGTTAAATAAAGTAAAAGAACTTGTTGGAGTAGAAGCATCCAATGAAGTTACGTTAGCGCAAGCTACTTTGGAGAATGGTACTGTTATTGAAAGTGAAAACTTTGAAGCAGGTAATGAAGTCTTTATTATTACTGAAGATGAAAAGGTAGCCTTACCTATAGGGGATTATACCCTTGAAGATGGTGAAATGTTAAAGGTAGAGGAAGAAGGAGTAATTTCATCTATTGGTGCAGCTGAAGAAGTTAAAGAAGAGGAATCTGAAGAAGTTGAAGCGGCTGAGGAAGAAAAAGAGGAAATGAAATATGCTACTAAAGAAGATCTAGCGGAGGTTAAAGCTATGATCGATGAAATCAAATCAATGCTTGGTCCTAAAAAAGAAGAAGAAAAAGAGGAGATGAGTGAAGATGTTTTAGAAGAAAAAGTTGATGAGGTGAAAGAGGAATTAAGTTCTGTTGAAGAGCCGGTTGCTAAAGTAACACATAACCCAGAAACTGAGACCAAGAAAAATTTAAATCTATTTGCACAAAAAAGAACTATGACTACTGCTGATAGAGTGTTACAAAGAATTTCTAATATTAAAAAATAAACAATTAAATTATGCCAACGACAACAAGTATTACAACTACTTATGCCGGTGAGTTTGCGGGACAATATATCTCCGCTGCGCTGCTAAGTGGTTCAACAATTGAAAATGGAGGGATTACAGTTAAGCCCAATATTAAATTTAAGGAAGTACTTAAAACAGTATCCACAGATGATATCGTAAAAGATGCATCTTGTGATTTTGATCCTACTTCTACACTTACATTAGATGAAAGAGTTTTACAACCTGAATATCAGCAAGTAAACTTACAATTATGTAAAAAAGATTTCCAAAATGATTGGGAGGCAATTTCAATGGGATATTCAGCTTTTGATAATCTACCATCTTCATTTAGTGATTTTTTAATTTCACATGTAGCTGCTAAAGTAGCACAAAGAACAGAAACGTCTATTTGGGAAGGTACAACAGCAACCAGTGGACAGTTTGATGGATTAACTACTTTACTGGATGCAGATGCTGCACATACAGGAGGGAATAAAATCGCGGGAAGTTCAGCAATCGGTGCTGCTTCTACAGTAATTACTGAATTAGGTTCTATTGTAGATGCTATACCTACAAACATTTATGGTTCCGAAGATATTAATCTATATGTCTCTCAAAACATTGCAAGAGCATACGTAAGAGCGTTAGGAGGATTTGGAACATCAGGATTAGGTGCTAATGGTACAAACGCAATGGGAACACAATGGTGGAACAATGGGTCACTTACGTTCGACGGAGTTAAGATCTTTGTAGCTAATGGATTGGCAGATAATACTGCTATTGCTGCTGAAAAATCTAATCTTTATTTTGGTACTGGTCTTTTATCCGATCAGAATGAAGTGAAAGTGATTGATATGGCTGATATCGATGGTTCTCAAAACGTGAGAGTTGTCATGAGATTTACAGCAGGTGTACAGTACGGAATCGTAAGCGAAATAGTCTCTTACGGAATCTAATAAAATAATTAACCAATAAAAAGGGGTAGGTGGTAATTGATCTGCCTACCCTTTTTTTAATAAAAAAAACAGCATGGCGTGTGACTTAACAGCGGGACGAAAAGAGCCCTGTAAAGATTCTATCGGAGGTTTGAAAGCAGTATATTTCGTTGATTTTGGCGATCTTGGTACTGTAACTAAAACTGACGACGAAATTACAGATTTATCAGGGACCTTTAATGCCTACAAATATGAATTAAAAGGTAATAGTAGCTTCGAGCAAGCTATTACTTCCTCAAGAGAAAACGGAACAACTTTCTTTGATCAAACACTTTCCCTAACACTTAAGAAATTATCAAAAGAAGATAATAAGGAATTGAAACTCCTGGCTTATGGTAGACCCCATGTCGCAGTGGAGGATTACAATGGAAATGTATTTATGATGGGACTATCCCATGGAGCAGACCTTAATGGAGGTACAGTTGTAACTGGAGCAGCAATGGCTGATCTTTCAGGTTACACGCTTACACTTAATGCACAAGAGGTTGAACCAGCTAATTTTATTAGCACAACCGACCCAACATCGGCAACTTATCCATTTGATGCAATGAGTTCAGCATCACCAAGTATTGTAGTGGGAACAAACTCTTAAACCGAGTTTCATTTAATAAGGAGGGTGGCTATATGCTGCCCTTTTTTATTTAACAAAATACAAAAATAACTATTGTTATATTATGATAGTTTTACAGGAGAGTTCATCCGCGCAAACAATAAAGTTTATACCAAGACAATTTACGCTTGGTGGTACCTATAATGTTAAAATAATTAATGAATCCACTAACACTGAAGTGTATAATCAGGATACAACCAGTATAGCGGAAGCCTTATATTACAATTCATATAGTGACATTTTTAATTTAAAGCAGGATGTTTTTTACACGATAGAAATAACTGGAGCTAGTATTGTTTATAGGGATAAGATATTCTGCACGAATGAAACAGACCTACCACAATATTCAGTTAATACAGGTGAATATATATCAAATGATACAGATAATGAATTTATTACATTCTAATGGATAATCTACATATAGTTAACTTAGCATCTTATAACAGACCTAAAATTAGCGAGGATAAAAATCGTGAATGGGTTGAATACGGGGATGATAATGATTACTATTCATATTTAATTAATCTATATACTGAATCTGCTACGAACCACTCCATTATTAATGGCGTGAGCAATATGATTTATGGTAAAGGTTTAGATGCTTTGGATAGTAGCAAAAAACCAGATGAATATGCTTCCTTACGATCTATCGTAGGAGATAATTGTTTAAGAAAAGTTGTTTTAGATCTTAAATTATTAGGAGAGGGATCTTTTCAGATTTTATATAAAAAAGGGAAAGTTATAAGCGCTGAACATTTTCCGCGCCAAACTTTACGCGCAGAAAAAATGAATGAGGAGGGTAAGATAGAAGCTTATTACTACCACCCCAACTGGAAAGAAGTAAAAAGAAGCGATAAACCTCAGCGTATAGCAGCATTTGGTTGTGGTAATGGTAATGAGCCAGAAATTAAGATCGTAAAAAAATACGTATCGGGATATGATTACTATTGCCCAGTGGATTACCAAGGTGGTTTGGCGTATGCTGAACTCGAATCAGAGATTGCGGATTATTTAATTAATGACGTACAAAACGGTTTTAGTGGAACTAAAGTAGTAAACTTTAATAATGGCGTGCCGGATAAGGAAAAGCAATTGCAAGTGAAAAACGATGTAATGCATAAATTAACCGGAGCAAGGGGAGAAAAGGTGATTATTGCATTTAACAATAATGCTGAAAGCAAAACAACAGTAGATGATATACCCTTGAATGATGCCCCCGCTCATTATGAATATCTAGCAAGTGAATGTTCTGCTAAATTAATAGTATCTCATAGAGTAACAAGTCCATTATTATTAGGTATTAGAACAGATAACAATGGTTTGGGATCGAATGCGGATGAAATAAAGACCGCTGCTTTGCTTTTTGATAACATTACTATAAAACCTTACCAAGATTTATTAACGGACTGCATGGATGATATTTTGGCAGTCAACGGCATTTCTTTAAAGCTTTATTTTAAGACTTTACAGCCCTTAGCATTTATAGAAACAGACAATGCTATTACAGATGAAGCACGCGAGGAGGAGACGGGTGTAAAGCTTTCGGAGGTAAAACCACAAACAGACGAAAAAATGTTTGATCTACTATCTGACTTTGGAGAGGAAGAGGATTTAGAAAACTGGGAATTAGTAGATGAAAGGCAGGTTGATTACGATCAGGAGGAAGCATTGGATAAAATGATTGGGCTAGCTTCTACTGGAACTGCAAGGCCTAATGCAAAAAGTAGTCAGGATGGTGAGTCGGATGATATGAAATTTAAAGTTCGCTACCAATATTCCCCTTTAAAAGAAACGATGAAGGAAGGTAAAAATGTAAGTAGAAGCTTTTGCCAAAAAATGATTAAGGATAAAAAAATATACAGAAAAGAGGATATAATGCAAATGAGCACAAAAGCTGTAAATGCAGGTTGGGGACCTAAGGGATCTAATTCAACTTACGATATATGGCTCTATAAAGGTGGGGGATCGTGCCACCATTTTTGGATGCGTAAAACGTATATGGCTAAGGGTGTTAAACCAGATGCAACAAATCCAAATGCGGAAATAAGTGTAAACAAAGCAAAAAAAGAAGGTTTTAAACCGGAGGTAAATGATTCTAAGGTAGCAAAGCGTCCTAAAGATATGCCTAAAGAAGGATTTATAAATAGATAAAAAATGGCACAAGCATTATTTGTAACAAGAAAAGATGTAGTAAAATTTACAGCTGTTAATGGGAATGTTGATACTGATAAATTTATACAATATGTTAAAATTGCTCAGGATATACATATCCAAAATTACATAGGCACAGACCTATATAATAAACTACAAGCAGATATATTAGCATCCAATTTAACGGGGGATTATTTAGATTTAGTAACGGATCATGTAAAACCTATGCTCATACATTGGTCTATGGTAGAATATTTACCCTTTGCAGCTTACACTGTAGCAAACAAAGGCGTATTTAAACATAGTTCAGAAAATGCTGAAAATGTATCGAAAGAGGAAGTTGATTTTCTAATAGAGAAGGAAAGGGATACAGCGCAGTATTATACAGATAGATTCATTGATTATATGAGCTACAACGCTTCTAGTAAATTTCCTGAATATTACACCAATAACAATTCAGATGTATATCCTGATAAGGATGCAAGTTTTGAAGGCTGGGTGTTATGAAATATAAACCAAAACAGGATAACGTTAATAAGTTGAAGCAGTATTTTACTTATATAACAAAAAGCAAAAAAAATAATTGTAATACTATAAATAAAGCGAAATGAGTTGGGGATCTATATATCCATTAAGTTGGTTTGGTAATACTAATGAAGCAAATGGTTGGGGTATAGTCTATCCTTTTGACGCGGATGGTTCTTTATTAACATCGGATACCACATTAATATTAGCTGATACAACAATAATAAAAGCAGACGCAACAAAATTTTAAATAATAAATAATGGCTAAACAGATAATAAACATAGGAAGCACCGCTAACGATGGTAGTGGCGATCCCTTGAGAACGGCCTTTGATAAGGTTAATAGTAATTTTACAGAACTATACACAGACGATGCCGGTGATGTAGGTAGTATTATAGCAGGTACAGGTATCTCTGTAGATCAGGCGACAGGAAATGTTACAGTAACTAACTCGGAACCTAATGCAACGCATACAGGCGAGGTAACAGGTGCGACTGCATTAACTATTGCAAGTGATGTAGTAGATGCTGACAATCTAAAAGTAACAGGAAATGGAACAGCAGGTCAAGCACTTTTGTCCGATGGCGATGGTACTTTTTCTTGGGGTTCAGCAGGTAATACTTACACAGCAGGTGATGGAATTACACTTAATACTTTAGAATTTGATTTGGATGCTGACTTAACAACTGTAACATCAATCCATAATACAGGTTTAAAAATTGGTAGAGGTGCAAGTGATGACTATATTTCTTTTGCTACTGATAATCAAATAAGCTCATTTATAGGTAATGCTGAAAAAATGAGATTAGATTCGTCTTTTGACCTACAAGTTGCAGGAGATGTAGTAGCAGCAAGTACAGCCTTTTCGGATGAAAGATTAAAAGAAAATATTAAGAAAATAGAAAATCCATTAGAAGCTGTAAGTAAGCTAAATGGAGTTACTTATGATTGGAAGGCTAACGGAAAATCTAGCGTTGGTGTTATTGCTCAAGATGTACAAAAAGTATTTCCTGACTTAGTAAAAGAAGTTCAGCCATTAGAAGGTGACGAAAAAAGACTTACAGTTAATTACGATGGTCTTATTGGTGTTTTAATTGAAGCGGTTAAAGATTTATCAAAACAAGTTGAAGATTTAAAAAAATAAATTATGGCAGTTCCAAGTAGTGGTCAATTAAGACTAAATGCAGACATTAACCTAGAAATTAATGGAACAGGTACAGGAACAGATGTATCATTAAATGGTTTATCTGCATCAGCAGGGTTTACTGCTCCTAACGGAATGGAGGAGTTTTATGGTTATGTAGATGCAGTAGCACCTAGTGTGACATCAAGTTCAGCAATTTCAATTACAAGTAGTTCAATGACTGCAAGAGGGAATGTTACAAGCGATGGTGGGGGAACTATTACAGAAAGAGGGTTTTACTTTGGCACATCGACAACGGCAACTAATAACACCAAATACACAGTTTCAGGAACAACAGGATCATTCACCAGGAATTTTACTGGATTAAGTTCTTCGACAACGTATCGTTATTTTCCCTTTGCGACAAACTCAGCAGGAACAACAATCGGTTCAATGATAACCGTCACAACTTCACAACCTACAGTTGCATCACTATTTAGTAGTCTTGGAAGTAGAATAAGCAACGCTGCACCATCTTCTGGAACAAATAATTGCGGCTATAGTGAAGGAAGTACTTTTGCTAGGTGGGGTAGGAATAGTATGAACAAAACAGGTTCTACAACGGTCAGTGCGTCGATTTTCATACCAGGACAAACTTCGAATGGTGTTGGGGGGTATAATTTAACCGGTACAGGCTCAAAAAGTTTTTCGATAAGTGGTGTAATATATTTTAGCAGCCCAGGATGTAACGGCACCAGAACTGTAAACGGAAGGTTGAGCGCTAGTGGATACAGTACATACAATGACCATTATGCTACCCTTACTTGTGTTTGTTAGATTGTATTATTAAAAAAAAAAATTAATATGTTAATTAACAATAAAATGGATAAAAAATGGCTTTAACAGGAAATTGCACTCACATAGAGTATACAGATCACGAAACGGATACTACAACAGAAACAATTACTGATGTAGATGGAAACGTCGAAACTTTTGAAATTCCTGTAAGGGTAGAAAGCAGAACGGATTATAATAATATATATTTATCCGTAAAACAGATTGACAACTTTCATTATTATAATGTTGATTCGTCACAAAACATTTCAAAAGATAATGTTATTCATTATAGATATGCTGCTTATGATACAAAACTTGCTAAAGCACAAAATCAAGAAAATTTCTTATTTAGCGAAGTAAGACAGTTGCCAAATTACGACCACGGAACTAATTTGTATGCTCAAATATATAGTGACATCAAAACAATAGAAGGTTTAACAGATTTATTAGATGGCTAAGTTATTGTGGAAGATTTGAAGATTGCAGTTACGAATTTATTTGCGCTTGGATTAAGCCTGAGCGAAGCTAACCCATATCTTCAAACAATTTCACTTTGTCTAGCGATCGGATACACGATTATAAGCATAATTAAAAAAGTAAAGTAAATGCAATTACCTAAAAATGGAGTAGCGAGAGAAATAAGAAGTTATGTAGGTTCATTACTGATATTCCTTTTTGTTATTGGTTTAATTATAGCTTTAATACAGTTTCCTGTACTAGATACGAATAAGGAGGTTGTAATGATGTTAATAGGAACGATCTCAGCCTCTATCGGCATAACTGTAGCCACAATTACAGGATCTAAACCTGACGACATAAACTCTCTTAAACAAAGTTTAGAGAAGAAAGACCAACAAATAGAAATGCTAGTAGCTGCTAAAGACAATCTTGAAGAAATGGTAATTAACTTACAAAAAGAGATGCTACAAAACCAAGATAATATGATGGATAAAATAATCCTTAAAGCTGCTATGGATTTTGACGATAAGAATTACCCACCTAAAAAATAAATTATGATAAAAAAGTATTACGATATAGCAAAAGCAGAAGTTATTAAATGGGTATTTAATGGATGGAATAGCGACAGTATATTTGAGAAAGGTAAGGTTATCTTTGTAGGTTTTGTACTGTTCTTTATTCTTTGGAAATTAATTTATAGCATATTTGTATGAACCTTAAATTCTTTTCCCTATCAGAGTTTGACTGTCCTAGTTTACCCAATTCTGGGAAAAATATGGATATTAACTTTCTTTATAAACTCGAACACGCTAGGGAACTCGCAGCAATACCATTTAAAATTACAAGTGGTTACAGAACAGAAGATCACAATAAATCAGTCGGAGGCGTGCCAAATTCAAGCCACCTCATTGGGGTTGCAGCAGATATCGCAGTTGGTAGTGGAAACGAAAGATACATTATACTTAACGCACTTATTAGAGCAGGATTTAGCAGAATTGGAGTTGCAAAAAACTTTATTCACTGCGACACCGATATTTCTAAACCAAATTCAGTTTGGACATACTAATACCGTAGGAACAACTTTATGCCTGAAAAGAAAAAATTTAAAGATACCCAAGTAGGTAAATTTCTTTTAAATAAAATACCAGATATAGTTGGTGCAGTAGCAGGAGATAGCTTAGCAGGAAGTGTTATACAGGCTATTATAGGGGGCTCAGAAATGTCTGAGGAGGATAAATCCTATGCACTTAAAAAATTAGAATTAGAAAGGGCAGAAATAGATGGTACAACCAAAAGATGGGTTGCTGATGCTAGAAGTGGTTCTTGGTTAGCTTCTAATGTAAGACCATTGACTCTAGTTTTTCTGACTATAAGCTACGTAGCTGGATGGTATTTAGGTTACCCGTTGGATAGCATTACGGGATTATTATCGATCGTTATAGGTGGTTATTTTGGCTCCAGAGGGGTTGAAAAAGTATTTGGCAACAACAAACATAGGTAATGGCAAAGCAAATAATATATTCTTATAAAAAGAAAAGCGTTAAGCGTAAAGGGATACACTCAAAATCAAAAACATCTAAACTGAAATCTAGTAAGCTTTATAAAAAAACATATAAAGGGCAAGGTAAATAGTAACTTGTTAATATATTTAATCATAAAAAGTTTACATTTTAAAAAAAAAGCGTGTAAATTTGGTGGGTTAGTGGTTAATTAATCAATTATAATATAAATTAAAAAATGTCAGAAGATTTAACTATTAGAAATTTAGCAGAAAAAATTGCTAAAGATTTTCAATTATCTGTTAAAGACAGAACAGATAGTATTTTAGAATTGGATGCTATATCTTATACTAACTTAGGTATAGATAGCACTAAAGCTGAAACAAATAAGGTTAAATCGGATAGTAAATATCTTTATAAATTAATAAAAGGTTTTAATGAAAATGATGGTAAACTATTATTAAACCATCTTGATTCGTAAAACGATGCCTAAAAATTCTAAAAAACCAACAAGAAGCAAACTAGTTAAAAAGCTAGATGTGGTTTTTAGTGAATATGTTAGGTTATCTAATTCAGATGATAAAGGAATTTGCACTTGTGTTACATGTGGAAAGAAAGGATATTGGAAAAACGATGGCATCCAAGCAGGGCATTTTATGAGTAGACGGCATTATTCTACGAGATGGGATATAAGAAATGTTCATCCGCAGTGTGTTGGATGTAATGTGTTCCAATGGGGTCAACAGTATAAGTATTCTGTTTTTTTGGGTAAAAGTTTATCAGAAGAATTGTTTATTAAAAGCCAAGAAATTATTAAATTTACAAGCGACGAATTGCAGGATCTAATAAAAAAATATAGCGAAGAGCTAAAAGAGTTTCTTTAATCCTTTGTTTTGTTTGAAAATTGGGTAGGATTCATATCTTGCCCTTTTTTTTTGTGGTTTGTTTAAAAATTTGTTTATATTTGTTTAATTAAAATATTTATTATGAATAAAACAAATGAAGAACTGCATTGGGAATTGCAGGAATTAAAACACGAAAACAAACAATTAAAAGAACAATTGATTTTAAGTTATGAAAAAAATGGAGATTAATGAGAAGCTGTTTAATCTGCAGCAAGAGATAGGATCTATTAGTAAAGATGCTACTAATCCTTTTTATAAATCTAAGTATTTTGATATTAACTCTTTGATTAAGCAACTACACCCTCTATTAAAAAAACATAGATTGTTGTTGTTGCAACCTATAGAAGAGAATATGGTTTATAGCAAAATAATATGTGTAGATGGAACGGGTGGTGTAATATCCGCTTTGCAATTACCGGAAATCAATGATCCACAAAAATTAGGTTCAGCTATAACATATTATAGAAGATATACCCTAACCGGATTGTTAGCATTACAGGCTGAGGATGATGATGCAAATGGCGCAAGTGGTTTGAATGCAGTTGTTAAAAAAACTGTAAAGCAAAAATCTGAGTTAGCTAAAGATTCTGAAGCTTTTAAAAAAGCCAGTGATTATATACAAAAAGGTGGAAGTATTGAGAATGTGAAAAATAAATACAAATTAAGTAAAGAAGTAGAACAATTATTAAATAAATAAAAATGGAAATATCAGGACGCGTAAAATCAATTGAAAAACCTATACAGGTTAATGATAAATTAAAAAAAGCTAATCTAATTCTAGAAACAGATAGATCTTCAGATTACCCACAAACAATTTGTGTTGAGTTTATAAATAATTCTATAGATTCTTTATCTAAGCATAAAGCAGGTGATGATGTTGTTGTATCTTTAAATCTAAGAGGTAGGGAATGGGTAAACCCGCAAGGTGAAACCAAATATTTTAATTCAATTAACGGATGGAAAATAATAAATAAAGAAGATGAAGTAACCAACTCCCATCAAAATCCATCAAGACAAGAGGATGATTTATTAGAATTTTAAATTAAAAAAAAGAAAAGGGGGTTTAATGCTCCCTTTTTTTATATATATATATGAGAAAGTTAAAAGAAGGCGAGCAGATGCCTTTGGATTTTTGGAATTATCTAGTTAATCCAATAGTAGGTTTTTATGTAGAACCATTAAGAAATGATCAAAGCAAAAAGGTAGAAAGCAAATACGCAAAAACAACACAAACAATATGATAGCAAAAAGCGAGGGAATAAAGAAAAAGATCTTGGATGTTAAATACGGAAGGATAAAGGAGGGTCTGGGTATTGGTATACCCGGTATTGATGAATACTTAAGATATAAGCAAGGTAATTTTAATCTTTTAATAGGCCATGCGAATACTGGTAAAACAACGGTAATATGTTATTTATTTGTTGTTTGGGCTATTAAGCATAATTTAAGATTTTTAATATGGTCAAGCGAGAATACGCCACAAAGTATAGTTAGAAAAATAATAGAATTTAAAATGGGATTGCCTATACAAAAAGCATCCGATGATAAAATAGCGGAATCAGTCTCTTGGTGTGATAAGCATTTTAAAATAATAGATGTGGATGATCTATATAACTACAAAGAATTAATCAAAGAGGCACAATCTATTAAAGATGCTTGGAATTATCATGGACTACTTGTGGATCCGTATAATAGTTTATCCAAGGATTATACTTTGTTAAAAGCTGTTGGGGGGCATGAATATGATTACCAAGTTGCTAGTGAGTTTAGAATGTTTGCTAAAAATAATAATGTTACTGTATTTTTAAATGCCCATGGTGTTACTGAGGCTTTAAGAAGAACCCACCCACCTAACCATGATTATGGAAACTTATCCCGACCTTTATCAATGGCTGATGTTGAAGGTGGTGGTAAATGGGGTAACAGGGCGGATGATGTTATATGCATACATAGATACACTAGCCATTCAACAGAATGGATGTACTCCAATTTATATGTTTTAAAAGTAAAGGAAAATGAAACTGGTGGCAGACCAACACCGCATGAAGAGCCTATTAGGTTAAAAATGAAAATAAATAATACCGGTTTTGAATATATGCAGCAGGATATTTTATTAGACAAACCAAAAAAGGAACTAGCATTTTGATTATAATAATTACATTACTTATCATAGCTACAGCTTTTTTAATAATAGGCCAAATAAAAAAAGCGGATATTATTTTAAGTCCTATTTTTGGATTTATAATTGGCGCATTATATAACAAAGACAGATACGAGGATTCAACAGAAATCACATTGCAATGTTGCATTGGGATAATAAGTATTACTGTTATATGGACGAAAAAACAAGATGGCTAGCTAAAGTAGCTGAGCAGCATAGTGAATGGATTAAGATCGTAAAAAGCTTTGGTGAAAGGCATTATTATGAAGATATTGTACAGGAGATGTACCTTGTTTTATTTAAATATGGATCTGAAAAAAAAATTATAAAAAATGGAATTGTTAGCAGGGGTTATGTTTTTTTTACTCTTCGGAGTGTTTATTATCAGTATTATAATTCTAAGAAAAAGATTAATAAAGTTAGTATCGATAATGAGGAGTTTTACATCCAAATTCCAGACGATAGTAAAATGGATGAGCAAATAGCTTTTAATAAAATATGTTTATTAATAGATGATGAAATTGAACTCTGGGATTGGTATAATAGAAAATTATTTAAAATATATAGGGATTCGGGATTAAGCATTAGGGGTATAGCAGCGGAAACTAAGATTAGCTGGGTGTCTATATTTAATAGCTTAAAAAATATGAAAGATAGGATAAAGAATGAATACCAAGATGAATGGGATAATTACATTAATAATGATTACGAACAAATAAATTAAAAATTATGGAAGAATTTAAGGGGGATAAAAGATCCAAAGCTTATAAGGACTGGAAAAAAAGGTATAAAAACGATTCCAAAGGCGTTGGGGATACGGTAGAGAAAATTACTAAAGCAACGGGTATAAAAAAAGCTGTAAAGTTTTTAGCAGGTGAGGATTGTGGTTGTGAGGAAAGGAAGGATAAATTAAACTATCTATTTCCGTATTACAAGCCAAAATGTTTTACTGAGGATGAATATATTTATTTAAAGGGATATTTTCAATTAAATAAAACTGTAATTGATACTACAACACAAAAAGAATTAATAGATATATATAATAGAGTTTTTAATGAAAAGAAAGAAACATCCAGCTGTAGCAGTTGTTTTGTTAATGGTGTTTATTCTAAACTAAAAAGATTGATAGAAGAATATGAATAAAAAAATAAACAATTTAAAGGAGATTGAATATTACTCTGATTTTAATTTAGTAGGGGAATATATTATAAAATCAAAGAAAGCAAAACCGGATAATGAACCGCTAAAGAAAATGTATTTTTCTTGGCAACAAGTTGCTCTTTATGTGAATAATTTAATTTGCAATGAAAGATTATTTGAGCAGTCATTGGAAGAATATAGATCCGAAAAGCTAAGGGCAATTATACGTGCAAGAAAAGCGGAGGAAAAAATAGAGGATTTGGAAAGTGAAATAAATAAATATAAATCTTTATATGGGTAATTTAATAATAGGTTATTTGGTATTTAGGTTTTTTGAATGGGTAATAAAAGTATACATATATGGGAGATAGTATAAAAAAATATAATGAAATGATGGAAGATGGCAAATGGTCTACGGATGCTACAGGGTATTCCTATAACAACATACCTAAAGATCCTATAGTACAAAGGGTTGTTAATAAATTCCATTCGCGTTCTAGAGATGGTATTATAAAATATGGTACCACCTTGTATGATAGCCCTGATGATTTTTATTCTTTTTTAAATCACCTACAGGAAGAGTTAATGGATGCGTGTTTATATATACAAAAAATAAAAGATCAGAAATGAAAGAAAGTACTCTGGTAAAAATGCAGCACGACCTTAAGCTTTGTCAGCAAGTATTAATGGTAGCTTTGGGTAAAGTAGAAAAATTAGAAAAAAAAGTGTTTGATGGTAGTAGTGATGTTAAATAATTGTTTATATTTGTAATAAATAAAAACGATATGACATACGAAGAATTATTTTATAGATCCTATAGTATTAAGGAATTACAGGAAATTGTAAACAACACAGATTATTTAGAAACGTTCCGCCAAAGATGCAATGAGGAATTACAAAGCAGAGCATGGAGATAACGGATAAAATGGTAAGCGATAAAATTAAGCAGTTGGATGATTTTGAAAAGAAATATGGCAAGTGCACAAGATCTATTGCTATGAGAAAATATTGCACCGATCCTATATATAGGCAAAGAGTTAAACAATTTAATAAAACTGCTGCCCAGTTAATTAGAAAAAACAATTTTGGTATATGAATATTCTGGAGGAAGCAAATAATATTGTAAATAAAAGATCAGAAGAAAAAGAAAGAATGTATGGGCCTTTTAGTGAGTGCAACAGAAGAGCTGCAGCTATTGCTTCAATTATGTCTTCTAAGGAAATAACTATTACGGATCTATATAATATGCAAATTGCATTAAAACTGGCAAGGGAAAGCTGGTCGCATAAACAAGATAATTTATTGGATGCTGTAGCTTACATAGGTGCATTAAATAATTATAAAGAAGGAATAAAAGCAGAACAAAATGATATAATAGAAAATGAAGGAAACAATAAAACAACTTTATAGCAAACTATATAGCTATCATACGGATAGCAAAAACTCTAATTGGCAGTCTATTGAAATAGATAAATCTAATCCACTTGTAGAAGTGACAAATATATATGTTAATTTAGGTTTTTCAGATAATATAAAAGAAGACACGGATCCTAATATTCCATGGGCAGAGGATCATTTTCAAGAAAGAATAGGGGGTAAGCCAATTAATCCTGGTAAGGAATATAGGAATTGGCCTTATTATGATAAATTTGATAATGATGAATTATTTAGAAAAGATGGTAAGTTTAGCCATAACTACATGGAAAGATATTGGTGTAGTGATTTGGAGGGTTTAAGATATAAGTATGGTGATTTAAATGATATAATAGAAAGGCTTAAAAGTAACAATGATACTAGACAAGCATATCTTTCCGTTTGGCATCCTGAGGACCAAAGTAATAATAATGTAAGAGTTCCGTGCACTTTAGGTTATTGGTTCTATAAGGAAAATGGAAAATTAAATTGCACGTATCATATTCGTAGCTGTGACGCTGTTAGGCATTTAAGGAATGATATATATATGACCTACAGATTACTACAGCACGTAGCTGAAAAATCAGGAATGGAATCGGGTGAGTTAATGATGTGGATAGGAAGTCTTCATTGTTTTAAAAGTGATTTATATTATATTAAAAAATATGTGCGGAATACAAATAACTAAAAAAGAAAAACCAAATGGAATCAGTCATAGGGGTGTACAGCATTTTAAGGGAGATGCTTATGGTTGGAAATATCATTTCTCATCTCTACCACTGTCCAGTAATAAAACTAATTTAGTTCAGCCTTTAAAGGTTAAAAATGGTTTTATATTTTTTAATGGCGAAATATTTAATTACAATGATTTTGGTAAATACAGTAGCGATTTGGATTACTTAAGGGATTTGTTTAAGGATAATTTTATATCCAAAAGATTTAAATCGGAATATAAAAATTGGGATGGTTTTTGGGCTGTGTGTTATGTAACGGAAAAATCAGTTAAGATGTTTACTGATCCATTAGGTAAAAAACAACTTTACCATAATGAAAATGGAATATGCTCGGAAATAAAACCTTTATTGGGTAACCCTATTATAATGTCCGATCCTAAATTTGGGACATCCAATACTAAATTTCACCGAGTGCAAAGATGTATTCCAGGTGATTTTTATACTTACCTATATAATTCTAAAATGGCTTTTAAGTCTAGCAATATATATAATATAAATTCTTATTTAAAAGATCCATCTAATAAGGGTAATCTTTATGAATTAATAGATGATTCCGTTAAAACTAGATCATTAACTAAATATAATAAAGTTGGATTACTTTTTTCTGGTGGTTTGGATTCATCTATAATAGCTTACCATTTAATTAAAAATGGAATAGAATTCACACCTATATCAATAGAAAATGGGGAAACGGATCAATGTAAAAAAATGGCTAAGTATTTTGGTATAGATCCCATATTTATTAGCAATGATATTACGGAAAAGGAAAAGGTGGCGGTTTTTAGAATGTACGAACATAGCTACGATTTAGGTAGTGTTATCCCTCAGTATCTTTTATTTAAAAAATGCAAGGAGCTAAATTTAAATACAGTTCTAACGGGGGATGGTAGTGATGAGCTTTTTGGTGGATACACCAGGGCTATTAAAAAGGATACATTCCATTATGATGTTTTTAAGGAGCTACCTTATTACCATCATGTTAGAATAGATAGATGCTCTATGGCTAATACTGTAGAATGTAGGAATCCTTTTTTATCAACTCCAATAATTAAAAAATGCTTAACAATGAAAAGAAGTGAAAGGATTAGTAAAAATATATTAAAAGAAATATACAAGGATAAAATACCTTTTGTGGACGCGGATAAAAAACCGTTAAGACCTATAGGTAGTAAAGAAGAGAATAAATCTAACGCAAATAAATACTTTAATTATGCTTTTAAACAATGAATTAGAACCAATAAGAGATTGGGCAAAGGAAAGAGGGATCTATGAAAAAGGTGATCCCAAAACGCAGTACCTAAAACTAATGGAGGAAGCTGGGGAGTTATCTAAAGCTATACTAGAAAAGGATAGATTGGATATAGAAGATGCTATTGGTGATTGTGTTGTTGTATTAACCAACTTGGCTCATTTATGCGGTACTAAAATAGAATCCTGTATTGAAGGGGCTTACTCTGAAATATCGGGTAGAACAGGTAAAATGATAAATGGGACTTTTGTAAAGGATAAATAATGATAGATGTAATTAAGAAACCAGAATGGAAACATGTAACATTCAAAACACCAACTATTGAATTCATGGATTGGGCTTTAAAAGGCGGTGGTGTTAATATAGTGATTAACGACAAAGAATACAAATTCGAAACCCAGCAGGAGTTGGAGGCGTTAAGATTAAACCTAGTACCTTCTGTTAAAGGTCCTGATTCATGTTTTATACCTATATCTGAAATGAGATCCATATATACAAAAAGTAAAGAAAGGATAGAAAGGATTAAACTTCTAAATGGAAAGGTATGGAATAAGGAGGAATTAATTAGTAAGATGTATGATGATAGCTTTTATTACGGTGAGCTTGGTAAGTATGCTTTAAGCAGTTCAGCTATTAAATATTTACTGGATTCACCAAAAAGCTATGCTAGATCTCTGAACTTCCATTCTGATAGTAGCGCATTTAAAATAGGCAGACTAATACACTTAGCAGCATTAGAACCGGATAAAATAGATTCATTATGCCATGTTGTGGAGGTACAATCAGCGGTGACTAAAAAGTATAAAGAAAAGGTAGAAGAGGTAGGAAGTGCTCAATTTGTATATACTAGGAAAGAATATGATCGTGCTATGTATACGGTGGATGCTTTACTTCAAAATGATATATGGCAAGAATATACTCGCGGAGCAAAGTTTGAAGTACCAGCATTTGACGTATTAAATGGCTTCCCTTTTAGAGGCAAAGCTGATATATTAGGTTTTGATTATATAGCTGATTTGAAGACTACTTCTGATATAAAAGGATTCGAGTGGGCATCTAAAAAATATGGCTATGATGTTCAAGTCTATATCTATTGTAATTTATTTAAGGTAGATTATAAAGATTTTAAATTTTTTGTAATAGATAAAAAATCAGGTGATCTAGGAATATGGGATGTGGAGGAAAGCTTTTACAATTCTGGAAGAGATAAAGTGGAGTACGGTCTTAGAATATTCCAAAAATATTTTGTTGACCGTTCCGAACAAATAAATGAGTATGTCATCACCGGAACACTTAGTTAAAGAATTAATAGATGAATATTATAAATTAGCTTTACTGGATATCTCCAAAGGTGTTTCTGTGGATGAGCTGGAAAGAATTGTAAAGATATATGAAAAGGATGAGGTGTATGAAGCTTGTGCAGGAATACTTAAAGCAATAGAGGAAAGTAATTTTTTAACATTAAAAGAAATAAAATTAATAATAAAAGATGGAAATAGAAACGATTGAGAAATTAGTAACATCAAGTACTAAAGTAGATATTAATACTAAAAGAAGACAAAGGGAGATAGTAGAGGCTAGAGCTTTATATTATAAACTATGTAAGGAATATACGTTTAGCACATTATCCCAAATAGGTAAATCAGTTGGCAAAGATCATACTACCGTTTTATGGGGATTGCAGAATTTTGATAACTGGTCAAGCCAAAATGTAGGTTTAAGATCAAATTATATAAGATTAAAAACTAAAATACAAACTCTTTTAGATGAGCAGGATCTTGCTAATGAATCTAACGAGGTATTTATGGATAAGTACTTAAGAGTCAAAGAAGAGAATCTTAATTTGGTTGATATGAATAAAGATTTATCCGATAGGCTGATATTAGCAGAGGAAATGTTGAAGGAGTGTAATAAGTACGCATAATATTAACAGATTTGTTTTTATACTATTGTATAATTATTAATAAACTTTTTTAATCATGGATGGCAGAAAAAATAATGGAGGTCATAAGACTGCTGGAAGGAAATCCAAAGCAGAAGAAATAGAGTTAATAGAAAAGCTAACACCATTAGAGCCTTTAGCCTTTGAGGCATTACAGAAAGGATTGAAAAATGCTGATTTTAAATACGTGCAACTTTTTTATAATTATTATGCAGGTAAACCAAGAGAGACTAAAGATATTACTATCAACGAGGATCTACCGTTGTTTATGGAAGATTAGGGATAACCAAAACCCTATACCTTTTCCTATATGCGAGTAAAAAAAACTATAGCATTTCATAGGCTAAAAGATTTACAAAGCAGGGTAAGAATAGTTAAAGGAGGCACGTCAGCTTCTAAAACTGTATCTATCTTATGCTTATTAATTGATTATGCAATTAAAAATAAAGACAGGGAGATTAGTGTAGTATCTGAATCTGTCCCGCATCTACGTAGAGGTGCTTTAAAAGATTTCTTAAGCATCCTAAACGGTCTTAATAGATATAATGATTCACAGTATAATAAAAGTACTTTAAAATACAATTTTACAAACGGAAGTTATATAGAGTTTTTTTCCACGGATCAACCTGATAAACTTAGAGGGGCAAGAAGGACTGATCTATATATTAATGAGTGCAACAATGTACCATTTGATGCTTACACACAATTAGCTACAAGAACTAGCGGATCTATATGGTTGGATTACAATCCATCTAGTTTATTTTGGGTGGATAAAGAATTAATAGGGCAACCTGATACAGACTATATTACTCTAACATATAAAGACAATAATGCATTACCTGAATCCATCGTAAAAGAAATAGAAAAAGCTAGGGAGAAAGCTAAGACATCTACATATTGGTCTAACTGGTGGAAAGTTTATGGATTAGGGGAGCAAGGTAGTTTAGAGGGTGCGTGTATTCCTGACTGGATGGAAATCAATGATGTACCTATGGAAGCAAGATTATTAGGATACGGTATGGATTTTGGCTATAGCGTAGATCCAAGTACTTTAGTTGCTTTATATAAATACAACAATTCTTATATATTTGATGAGGTACTAAATAAAAAGGGAATGCTAAATAGTGATATTAGTCAATTTTTAAATAACAATCAGGTAAGGGAAATTATTTATGCGGATAGTGCTGAACCAAAGTCAATAGCAGAATTATTAAGCTATGGACATTTAATATATCCCGTTAGTAAAGGTAGGGATTCGATAGTGTATGGTATAAACCTTATAAATCAAAATAGGATATACGTAACGCAACGTAGTAAAAATCTAATAAAAGAATTGAATGGTTATATTTGGATGCAGGACAAACAAGGTAATACATTACAGAAACCAAATCCAACTAGTGGTGATCACTGCATTGATGCTGCTAGATATATATTAAGCTCTATCTTAGAGAATCCACATAAAGGGGAATACCATATTTATTAAACGTTAAAGTTTTGTTTAAATGTAGTTAGTTAATAATTTGTTTATATATTAGCACTGTAAAATAACAACAAAACAATTATTAAAATGGAAAATGCAATTACAAAAAAAGAATTATTTGAGTTACTTGATTACACGCAAACACAAATAATTTATGCAACTAAAGAATTAAAAGATGACACTATGGTTTACGGATCGGTAACTATAGCAGATCAAGCAAGTACCAGAATAAAAGAATTAATAAGTTTGCAGACTAAATTAATTTCCATCCATGGGGATAATTAAAAAACAAAGGGGAGGCAACTCCCTTTTTTGTATAACCAATAATTATATTATGAGTCAAAACAAAGAAATACTAAAGCAAATATTTACGTTTAAAAATATAGCACTAGGAATCTTATTTAATGCATTAAGCCTTACTTTTATGTATGCATCATTGTATTTTTTATTATATTTAAGATATGATCTAGGGTGGATTTAGAATACCATAAAATATTACAACAATGCTGGGATAATAATATTAAAGTTATTCAGAAACCTCAGGGCAGTGGTAATCATAAAAAACCTCCTAAAGTTATGCTAATAGCATCCATAGATTATAATTACATAAAAGGTAAAGAATTATATAATCAAAACTCTATAGAACTAGAAAAAGCTTTAGAAAAAGTATATAGATATTTACATGAGCACCATATAGTTAATTAGTATTAAAATTTCATTTTGAGTAGTTGGGGAATTAGGTAGCAGGGATGCTGCCTTTTCCTTTTTATACATATAATGGTTATTTTTATTATAGATATATGAATATAGAGATATTAGTTCCAGAATCCTTAGATGAAATAAACTTGGATCAATACCAAAGATTTATTAAACTAAACACAAAGGAAAACGAAGGTAGTAGTTTTTTAATGCAAAAGATGATAGAGATCTTCTGCAACCTAGATTTAAAAGATATTGCTAAAATTAAATATTCAAGCGTTCAAACTATAACACAGAAACTTAATCATGTGTTTAGTAAGAAGACTAAGCTAATAGATAAATTTAAAATAGGCGATACCAATTTTGGTTTTATACCTGATTTAGATAACATGACATTAGGTGAATATATAGATCTGGATACATACTTTGGTGATTGGGATAATATGCATAAAGCAATGAGCGTTTTGTATAGACCAATAAAAAATAGCAGAGGGGACTTATATAATATAGAGGATTATGACGGTACAAAGTATTCTGATGTTCTGAAACATATGCCTTTAGATGTTGTATTTGGTTCCATTTTTTTTTTTTACAATTTAAGCAGCGAACTATTGACAGCTACCCTGAATTATTTAGAGAAGGAAGCGAAAAACAACTTGACTACTCAGCAGAAAGAAATTTTGGAGAAAAATGGTCTTGGTATCAATCAATCTATGGACTTAGTAAGGGAGATATTACCAAATTCAATGAAATAACCAAAATGAATGTGAATGAGTGTCTTATGTATTTGTCATTTGAAAAAGAAAAAAGTGAATTAGAAAAAATGCTAATTAAAAATAAATGAAAGGATTCTATAATTTAACAGAGCAACTAAAGTCATCTTTAATAGATGAGCCATTTGTCAATACAGTTACATTTGGTTCTTTAGATGATATTGATCTTAGTAAACAAAGCATATTCCCTTTAGCACATATAATAGTTAATAGCACAAGTGTAGGTACTAAAACATTAAGGTATAACATAAGCATTCTAGCAATGGATATAGTTGACATGTCTAAAAAACAAACTACGGATATATTTATAGGGAATGATAATGAGCAGGATGTATTTAACACCCAGATAGCTTTAATTACTAGAATAGTAAATAAATTACAAAGAGGCGATCTCTATAGCAATTTATATCAGGTAGAAGGGGAAGTTTCTTGTGAACCATTTGTTGATAGATTTGAAAATAAGTTAGCTGGATGGGTGGCAACATTAGATGTATTAGTACAAAACGATATGACTATATGCGATTAAAAGAAACAGAGAAAGCATTAGAAGCTTTTAAAAGATTTGTAATACAGCAATCCAGAAGTAGACTTACCAAGCAAGGTAAAAACAACACAAGTGATCTTTATAATAGCTTAAAAGGTACCGTAAAGGAAATGCCTAATAGTATCTTTGTTGAATTTGAAATGGAGGATTATGGGTATTACCAAGATAGAGGTGTGAAGGGTAAAACATCAACTTACCCCGAAATAGGCAGATATGGAACTTTAGCAAAATTTGGATCAGGTAAAGGTAAAAAAGGTGGGTTAAGTAATGGGATTAGAAAATGGGTGGAGTCAAAAAGGTTTCAGTTTAGAAATAAAAAGACTGGTAAATTTTTATCATACCAATCTACAGCTTATTTAATTTCAAGGTCTATATGGAATAAAGGAATTAAACCTAGTTTATTTTTTACTAAACCATTTGAACAAGCGTACGCTAAATTACCTGCTGAGCTGGAAAAAGCTTATGGCTTAGATGTGGAAAGCTTTTTTGAATATACATTAAAACAAGATAAAACATGAGCACAAAAATAAACGTACGAAGCCCATTTTATTTAAACCTAACGGCTCCAACTGTTCCAGTTCCAGAGTTTACTTGCACCACTGCTTTTCCTAATGGTCTTGACAATAGTGGTTTTGCTGTAGATAATCAAGGCATAATAACAAGCCCAAACCCAGCGTTTGGTAATTTTGAATCTTTAACAAGTACTGATTCAGGTTTTGCTAATGATAAATATGCTACAGTAACTACAGATACAGTAAGAACAATAACAGCAAGAACAAGAATACCAGCTGGATTTAGTAATACGGATAGTGTTTATAAAGACTGTGAATTAACAGCTATACAGCCCGGTACTTCCTCTAGTGTAGTAGAGCCTACTGTTTGTACTGGTGGTCCTACTACTTCAGGATCAATATCTGCAGTAGCTTTAGATACAGGTGGTAATTCTACAACAATTGATCTTAGTACCTATTTTAACAACGAAACAACATATGCTGTAAGCAATTCTAATCCAACTTTAGTTACTACAAGTATATCAGGATCTGATTTAATTATTAGTTCTAATACATTAGGAGGATCAGTTACTATTTATGCAATAGGTAGGGATGCCAATTATCCCTCAACTTGTGAAGCAGTACAGCCAATATCTGTTACAATTAGCTTACCTGCGGGAGCACCTAATTACGATTGTGATACTTCTCCTTTAACTGGTGGGGGTATTGCTGCTGATGGTACTTTAACACTTCCAACAACTACGGGAACAATACAAACGCCTTACCCTTCTACAACAGCAAATACTACAGGAAGTGCTAGAGGTGTTACATTAACATTTAGCATTACAGTACCTGCAGGGTATCCCAATGCATCAGCAACAATTACTTGTGATAAATTATTTTCACAACCTGCACAAAATGTATTAGAAGATTTTAGTTGTACAAAAGCAGGGTTAACAGGTCAAACAATTGCTAAAAATGGATCAATTAATAAAGGATCAACTGCAGAAGGAACTATTGTTAGCTTCAGTCCTATAGGATTTGATCCTGTAGATGCTGACACCTCAAGGGTAGTGAACTTTACAATTGAAATACCAGATGGATATAATAATGCAGGAAGCAATTTACCTAGTCCTTGTCCAAAAACTATAATCCAACCTGCTACTGTAGGCGATTGTGGTTTAAATGAATTTTATATTAGCACAGGAAAACAGTCACCCGGAGATTTTTGTGATACAACTTATTCAACATCAGTTTTAACAAACTCAACAGCAACTACAACTACAGGCTTAATGGGTAGTAAAATTTGTAGAAACGGAACAGCTTTTGACGGAAGAGGTTTGTATTATGGAGTTTTAGCAGGTTATGTAGCTTCTGCTGTTGGTGTAGGAGTAGGCCCGTTTTATGTAATACAAATAGACACAACAGGAATAGTTTTATCAGTAGAACTATACACTTGTAAAAGTGGTGGTAGTGGAACAGGATCAATAATATTATAAGTTATGGCATTAAAAAGAATAGAACTTTCCCTTTATATTTACGAGGGGATATTACAAACAAACAAACCTGACACTCCGCAGTATCAGATTAACAAAAGTAGAATAGATACCCATTCTAATATAACTTTAGAGATTGGTGAGTTAATAAGGGATTATTTAACGGTTTCTTTTAACGATGATTATAATAGTAATACAAGATGGGTGGAGGCAGATGTAACTTATTTTGATAACTCCGATCAGCCCTTTACCTATAGCAATCCCCAA
>Ga0257126_1000557_pt1 | contig 29890 bp, 29 predicted proteins | sample SI060_120mmetaG_FD_190151 | JGI IMG/M metagenome (GOLD analysis project Ga0257126, IMG submission 190151) | Marine microbial communities from Saanich Inlet, British Columbia, Canada - SI060_120m | ecosystem: Environmental > Aquatic > Marine > Inlet | place: Canada: British Columbia | collected... | reverse complement strand
AAATTTATTATAAATATAAATATAAATATTATATATATATATATAATATATAATATGGATTTTGATAGCTTACAGTCCAGATTAGATACATTAAGAACTAATTTAGCGGAAGGAATAGAAAATACAATAGATCCAGATCAACCATCAGAACAACAATCCGAATCTAATTTTAATGAACTTGTTGATAGATTTAGTAGATTACAAGAAAATGTTAGTGAAAATAGAGAAATATTAGATACTATACGCGAACAATCTTCTGAAGCTAGATCTGATAGTTCAGATTTTTTAGAAAGATATGGTATACCAGTTATGTCACAAAGAGAAATTGCATTACAAGATAGAGATAGACGTGTTAAAACGCTAAAAAGAAATAGAGCTGCAAAAACATTACAAAGAAAGTTTAGAAATAAACGCGATAGACAAAGCAGAGGACAAATAGATTCTACGACTGGGTCAGACCCAAGAGCTTTACATTTATATGAAAGATTACAACAATCTATTCGGGATGGAAATCCCGATCCTGTGCTAAGTGAACGTTTAGCAAGAATGATGAATAGGGGTCCTGTTCGAGTTACAACAAGACCATTACCGAGTGTTCCATTAGCAAGGTCTATACCACTTCGAAATAGTCCAAATATATTAGACGTTCCTTATGGAATGGCGGATGGTGAAGAAGACGGATTATTAAGTAGAATGGATTGTCCAGAAAGATTACAATGGTGTCAAACCAATAGAGAAAATAGAGAAAATTGTAATAGAGAACCAGTATTATCGCGTTATATACAACCATGTAGAGAGAAATCCAGATTAAATAAATCAAAGGGGATAACTAGACTATTAATTAACCGATTTTTAACATGGAAGATAGCGATAAAACCGGACTCTTTTAGCGAAAAACCACCTGGATACATATATTTTCAAAATTTACGTAAAAGAGGAATAGAGATACCAACGAATATATTAGAATTTACATCAAGCATGGATATACCAAATGATGTTCAAACAATGTTATTTGATTTTTTAACAATGGAGGGGTATGACGAAGATCCACTATATGGAGAACCAAACGATACAATAAGATTTTTAGAACAGTTAAGGGGAGCATATGAGCATGGTGGCGAGCGTCCTCGGCCATGGGACGGTCGGCTACCTAATGACGCAGAAAATGCAGTAGCAAATGCGAATACATTAATCGTAGATTTTGTCAATGGGTTTAGAAGCATGTTATTAAATAATACAGAATACAGTGAAATAGAAATAGAAACGTTTATCCACAAATTTTTATCAACTATTAATTTAGGTGTGTAAAATAAAAAAAAATATCCATAAGATGGATTTTTATATTTTTTGTTTTTTTAAGTTTTATATTTTTTTGTTTTTTTTTGTTTTATTTATTCTGAATCAGATGATGTTTCTTCTGGAAAATGTTCTTTATTGTATTTATCTACTTTTTCTCGAATTTCATCTAGTTCTTCTTCACTCATTTCTTTCATGATTTCTGATAACACAATCATGAAATTTTCATTTTTTTTAACTCCTTTGATTTGTTTTTTAAGACTTTCTTTTACTTGTTCGTAATTTTCATCATCTTTAGTTAAATTTAAAAGCTCTGTATTTAAATGTTCTACTTTTGATTTGTTGCCTTCTTTATTTTGTTCGACCCGTTCAGTTACACGAACTTTGTATTTGTCGGTTTCTTCTGTCATAATGTAACTACGAACGGTTAGTCTTTGTTTTTTCTTTTCTCCTTTTACTTTTGGTTTCTTTTTTTGTTCTTTTTTAGTTAAAAATACGAGTAAATCTTCTGTTGTAAATTCTTTTCCAGAAAATTCTGTGGAAATTGCATCCAAAAATCCATAAAATGCCATTTTATTAGTGTAAGCTTGTTAGTTATGAAAGTTGTAAATGTAGTTTGATTTAGTATATTGATAAAAATTAAATAACGTTTTCAAATTAATTTTTTAAATATAAAAAATCTATAGTTTACAATTTATAAATATAATATTTCTTCTAATTCATTTACTATATTATCATTATTATTATCTTTAAATAATTGTATTGTATTTTTAATTTTTTCATTGTATTCAGATAAATGTCTATAATAATTTCCTAAACTAGAAAAATCATTGGGAGATTTATCAAATAATCGTTCATAATTATATGCATTTGTTGGTGTATATATATTCATATATGATGAATTGTTTATAACACATATAGTTTTACATTGTGCTTTTTTACCTGCTTCAGACATATTTAAATCACTAGTTACTAATACAACATCATTTATATCATGTATTCCTAAATTATACATAGATTTATAAATAAAATGAGGAGTATTTAATTCATAATTTATTTTTGTAGTTGTTAAATATTCATCTATAAATACATTATTTTTTTCTAATTTTTTTTTAATTAAATTTGTATTTTCTTTATTTAAATTTGATAAAACACAAATACTATGATTTTGATTTTTTAGCTCACAAATAACTTCTTTTGTATTTTTGATTATATTAAATCTGTCTAATAAATTTAATTTATACAATAAATTAAATTTATTTTCTAAATAGTATGAATCTATATGTAAATCAGGTTGTTTTTTATATTTTAATTTCCAAAAATTAAAAATTTTATCATTTGTTAAAAAATGTTCCATTTGTGTATTTATTTTTAAATTAGAATGTTTATTTAATAAATCATATGGCAAAGTCACACCTTTATCATTAAATAATCTACTAACGGTTGTAGGAATTAATTGACAATATTTATCAATTAGTAAACCAGATAAATTAAAAATATATAATTTACGTGTCATTATTTATAATATAATATTTACTTAATCTTTAAATTATAAAAAATAACTAATATTTAATTTTGATGTTAAAATATCATTACCTGTCATAGACTCAAACCATTCATAATCTGTTTGTACTTTTAATAAATCATATGGAAATGATATAAAAATTAAATTACTATCATCAAATACTATAGGTGTTTTACCCAAATAATCATCTAAATTTAATTTACGATTATACAAATTATAACTACCATTTGTAGAACACCCATAATGTTTTCCATTTTTACTATATATTTTTTTTGCTTCACCCAATGCATTAAACTCACTAGATACATGTTTATGTAAGCTTTGTATAGTTCCCGTCATATCATTTACTAATCTAGATACATATTCTTTCATTATTATACTATTTTTTTTACAACCTATTATATAATTATCAGGATAATTATTATCACAAGAATAAGCATTAGATGACCCAACTGTAACTACATCATATGTATTTATATCATGAAATAATTGAGAATAATCAATATGCAAAGCAATTGTTCCAGGAGACAACCACAATCCACCATAATTATATAATAACATAGCCCCTAATAAATCTAATGATTGTTTATCTGTATATTTATTTTCTTTTGTTAAATCAATAGGAAAATCAGGCAAATAATTTAAAACATTATATTTATTTAATAAATGAATATTACAATTTGTATAATTCATATTTTTATATATAGTATTGTTTGATAATTTATAAAAATCAATAGCAAATTCTTTATTTATTCTTGGATATCTAAAATTATTTCTATAATCATGAGTATAAATAGGTTGATAAATCCATATATTAAATTTATGTTTATCTTTATGATTAAAGGATTGTTTATTTTTTTTATTTTTATTATATAAAAACATTACTAATACACAAATAATTACAATTAAATATAATTTCATATATATATATATAAATAATATTTTAATTTATCTTATAAGCATCTATTACATCGCATTTTTTTTTACTTATTTTATATTTATTATAAATTTTATTGTTTAATACATGATAAGGTTTACTATTTACAGCATATTTTGTAATATTTATATATAAATTAAAGTCTGGTTCGTGTTCACAATTATAAATTAAATCTCCATCTTCATCTTTTATCATTTCTTCCATCATTGCATATAATTTTTTAATAGATTGTTTATTATTAAATTTGTATAATTCATCTATTATTGTTGTTGCTAGTCTACATAAATCAAAATTATAATTTATAGTTAATTTATTAGTATTATTATATAATTTTGGATATTTATATTGACCTTCTGCTTCACCATGATTTGAAAAAGAATCATTTAAATAAATATTTTTTTTAAATTTAAAAATAGATCTACCAAAATCAATTATTTTAAATATATATCCAAATGTTGGTAATTTAAAATATAAATTATTTAATTTATAATACAAATATTCTTTGTTTGTTTTTTTATACATTATATTATTTATATGCAAATCATTATGAATAAAATTAAAATGTTTTTGTAAATAATGTAAAGCATAGGATACTTGAAATAAACAACTATAAATTATATCACTATTAAAATTATCTTCTTTTAAAAAATCTTCTAATGTTCCATCTAATTTTTCTAATAGCAACACTTGTATAGGTACATTTTGTAATTCAGCTACTATATCGCTATCACTATTTATATCACTATCACTATCTATATCACTATCACTACTATCAATATCTATATCAATATCTATATCATTACTATTATCACTATCTATATCATTACTATTATCACTATCTATATCATTACTATTATCACTATCACTTTCATTTTTATAAGTATAAATATTTAATTTATATAATGTTTCTATATTTTCTCCAAAAGTTTTGTATTCTTTTAAATCTTCAAAATCTTCTGTTATATCTAAATTTATATTTCCTATTCCATTTAATGAATTATAATAAATAGGAAAATTAGGAATAATATTATCATAAGACAATTTTCCAACTATATATGAAAAAAATGAATCAATATATGCTGAATTATTAATTGAATTTATTTTTGAATATGTATTGTAATTTAAATTGTTTGGTAATAATGGATTTATATTTTTTTTTAAATTATAATTATCAAAAAATATATGTTGTGAATCTAATATTGAAATTTGTTTCATAAATATATCTGTATTTACTGTTTTATTTGTATGTTTATTATATAAATCAACATTTACTATTTTGTTACTTGTCAATTCATTTATTTGTTTGATTTCATTTATATTTTTTATAATATTAAAATTTTCTAAATTTATTACATCATATTTTTTTTTATATTTTTTAAACAATGAATAAATTGGATTAAAAAATTGACAATTATGTAAATTTAATTTATCATATATTTTGATTGTATTATCATTTTTAAAATTTATATACATTATATAAATAATATGTTATTTAAAAATCAAAAATGTAACAAATCTATGTTATAATGTATATTTTATAATATTATAAATATTATAATTATTATTTATATAATGGAAGTTCAATTGCGTAAATTTAATATGAGAGAAATAACATCTGATAAAGTTATTGTTTTAATAGGTAAAAGAGATACAGGTAAATCTTTTTTAGTAAAAGATTTGCTTTTTTATCAATCAGATATACCCTGTGGTCAAGTAATTTCTGGTACAGAAGCAGCAAATGAATTTTATTCTAAAGTTGTTCCTCCTTTATTTATTCATGGAGAATATACATCTGAAATAATAGAAAATTTATTAAAAAGACAAAGTAAAATTGTAGATAAATGGAAAGAAAATAATGCAGTTGATCCTAGAGCATTTTTAATATTAGATGATTGTTTATATGATAATAGTTGGATTAAAAGTAAATTTATTCGTTCTGTATTTATGAATGGAAGACATTATAAAGTATTGTTTATTTTAACTATGCAATTTGCTTTAGGTATTCCTCCAAATTTAAGAACAAATATAGATTATGTTTTTATATTACGAGAAAATTATGTATCAAATAGAAAACGTTTATATGAACATTATGCAGGTATGTTTCCTACATTTGAGATGTTTTGTCAAGTTATGGATCAATGTACTGAAAATTATGAGTGTTTAGTTATAAATAATAATTCAAAATCAAATAAATTACATGATCAAGTATTTTGGTATAAAGCAGATCCACATAGTGATTTTCAAATAGGTGCTCCCCAATTCTGGAAATATTCTAATGAAAATTATTCAAAAGAAGATAAAAACAATGATGAATATTATAATAAAAAAAAAGAAAAGTTTATAGTAAATAAAAGTTAGTTTTTTTAAAAAAAAAAATATATATAATTTATATGTATTTATTTATTAAAAAAAAGGAATATTATAAATATTTAAAAGATAAAGATCCTTATCATAAAAAAGTTAAATTTTTAATTATAGATTATATAAATTTAAATGATGTAAAATATACAAAAGTTTCAAATGAAACAAATACACTAAATATAACTGATATAAAAACTATTACAACTGCTCGTTATGGATTAGAAAATCATTGGGTAGATATTAAAGAAGATTTAGACAAATTATTAACAGAAAAACAAAGTATTCCAGAAAGTATAAACCATACATTTGATATATCCTCAATAAAAAATAGTAAATATAAAATAATTCATTATATATCAACAAGATTTAGTATTTTTGATCCAAATATAGGAGGATTAAGATTAAAAAGAAATGCTAAAAGTACACAAGAATATAAAAATAAATTATTTAATGAAGGTAGATTAAATTACAAATTTGCATCATTTGAGTTAGTAACTTTGCCATCTATAAAAAAACAAACTTATAAAAATTATATTTGGTATATATTTACTAGTATACATTTGCCACAAAAATTTAAAGATCGTTTAGAAAAATCAATTAAAGATATAAAACAAATCAAATGTGTATATATTGATAAAATGAAAGACTTTAATAAATATAAAAAAGAATCCGGATTTGATGTATATAGTACTATTAGATTAGATGATGATGATGGACTTGCACCTAATTTCTTAGAAAATATAAACAAACATATAAATAATAATAGTAAATCTAATAAATATTGTATATCTCATATAAATGGTGTAAAAATAACAATAGAAAACAATAAAATAAAATATGGTAAACAAAGACAACAAAAAAACAATGCTCAAGGATTATGTGCTGTAAATATGGATATTTATAGTTGTGGAAATCATACAAAAGTTAGTGATAAACACAAAACAATACACGATAAAACCAAAAATATGTTTTTACAAAATTGTAATCCTGAATATTGTGATAGTGGTAGGCGTATGTAACAAATTTATAATATTAACAAATTTATAATATTAACAAATTTATAATATTAACATTATTATAATATGGAAATTATTCATAAATTTTATAGTAAAATAAATGAAAAAAATAATCCTGTTTTTTATAAACTATATCATATATTAAATTTAATTGATATTAAATATATAAATGGTCAGTATTTTTATAATTTAAAAAAAAAATCTATAATGTTTAATAAATTTATTTCTAAAAAAATTATAAATTATACAGAAATAAATTTAAATAAAAATATAAATTTTAAAACAATTATAAATAATATTAATGTAGATATACATATATTTTATGATAATATAACAAATAAATTAATAAATAACATAATTAAAACTATTTATTATGTTATTTATTTATTTGATATAAAATTAGAAAAAAATTTATCTATAGATATTTACTTAACCGATTATAAAAAAAAAGCAACTAGTTTACAACCACATAGTTTAACTAATGATGAAGTTAATTCCGGATTTAGTAATTTAAATAATAATTATATATGCATATATAGAAAAGAAGAACTGTATAGAGTACTTATTCATGAGTTGCTACATATATATAACCCTGATAATATAAATACTTTTAAAAATTTAAAATTAACAAATTATTATATAAAAAAATATAATTTAAGTAAACATACATCTATCGATTTTTGTGAAAGTATTATTGATTTTTGGGCTATTATTATAAATAGTTATTTATTTTCATATAATAATTATCAATTATTTTTAAAAAATATATTTATAGAAAAATATTTTATAGAAAAACAAGCAAGCCATATTTTAAAAATATCAAATAAAAATATAAATAAAAATACAAATGTATTATCTTATTATATAATTAAAGCTGAAATGTTTGCATTTTTACAAGAAACTATAAAAATATATATTACAAATAAAATAAATTTAACAAATACAAATTTTAATAAAAATGTAGATTTGTTAATAAAAAAAAATAAAAAATTTAATTTATTATTAAATGATTATAATACATTAAGATTATCTATTGTTGGTTAATTTAAATTTATTATTATATATTTATTTATAATATGATTAGCGGTGTTTATGCTCGTTTTGTTTTTGATTCTCCTTATTTAAATTATTGGATTAACCATTATTTAAATTTAGGATTTGATTATATTGTTATTTTATTTTTTGAATATAAATATAAATCTTTAAAAGATGATACTTCTAATACTATAAAAAATATATTAGTAAAAGATAATTATTTAGATGAAATACATTTAACAAATGATAAAATAATATTTAAATTAATTGATAGTAGTCAAATTATGAATTGGTTATATGATATTTATAAATATGTAATACCTGATAATATAGATTATTTATTAGTATGTGATTCTGATGAATATTTAATTATAAATGATAAATATAAAACAATTAATAATTTAATAACATTTTATAAAAAAAATAAAACTTTATTTAATTTTAATAAAAATATAATAAATTATGTGAATAATCATAAATCTAAATATAATAAATCTACAAAAGATTTTTTAAAATATTATGATAAAAATGTAACATTTGGTATACAATGGACATGGAAAACTACACCATTTACAATTAAAGAAACATTTATAGATAATATAAATAAACAAATATATAGTGGTAAATCTGGATGTAATACAAGTTTTAATAATGATAAAATAAATAAAAATATTAAAAAAAAATTTAATTTAAAAAAAATTCCAGAAAATTATAAAAAATCTTATAAAATTTTAGTAGACTTAACAAAAAACAAAAATGTAAATTATATAATTCATTCTATTTCTAATATATTATGTGATATAAATGATGTACAATTAGTTCATTTTAGACAAAGAGGTTTATTTAATATTATATTTAAATATTTACATAACAATAGTAATATAAAAGGAAGTGGATTAAAAGGATCGGAAGTCTCAAAACATAAAAGTGGTGATTTCTATAAATTATTTAATTTATTAATAAATTATGATTCAGAAAATCATGATAAAATCATAGATTATATTATAAATGATTGTATTTTAAAATATAATATGCATATAAAAAATGATATTTCAGATAATATTTTAACAAATTTTACACATAGTTTATCTTTAACTAAAAGTTTTATTTGTAAAAAAAAAGAAACTGAACATTATAGTAATTGGATTAAAGATAGATTAATTAAAAATAATTTTGATATTGATAAAATAAATATATTTTTAAATAATTTAAAAAAAATAGACAATCGTTTATCTACAAATAATGAAACCATTATATTAACTTAAAACTTAAATTTATAATTATGTAATATAAGTATAATAAATGAAAAATTTGTATTTAATAAGACATGGAAAATCTATACATAATGTATTATATCATAAATATGGAAGCAGTGTATTTAGTAACTCAAATTATACGGATACTTTATTAGTGCCAGAAGGATATGAAGAATCTTTAAATTTAGGAAATACGTGGGATAAAATAAATGAAATAGAATTAGTTATTGTTTCTCCTTTAAAAAGAACTTTACAAACTGCTAATAATATTTTTAAAAATACAAATATACCAATGATAGCATTAGATTATAGTAGAGAATTTCCTTTAGGTGGTCATTATTGTAATAAACGAAGTCCAAAAGACGAATTAGAACAATTATATCCTAATATAAATTTTTCGGATTTACAAACAAATTATGATGAATTCTGGTATCCAAAAAGAGAAGAAACTATAGATGAATTAAATATAAGAATAGAAAAAGTAATAGATTTTATTAAACATAGAAAAGAAATAAATATAGCTTTTGTAAATCATAGTTCATTTATAGGACAAATGAAAGATAAACATATTCGTTATTTAGATAACGGAGAACAAGAATTAAAACATTGTTTTCCTTATTTAATGAAAATATAAATAAATATAAAATTATAAATTTAATAATATAGTAATATGAAAAAAGTTATCCAAAGAATAATAAATAAAGATTTAAAATGTATAGAATCCTTAAAAAATGAAAATATATTTGTAGAATTTGATGAAACAAATATGATGACAGCGCGTATTGGTATGATTGGTCCTAAAACTAGTCTTTATGAACATGCTTTATTATTATTTGTAATAGAATTTACTAAAGATTATCCATTTTCTCCTCCAACTTTACATTATGTTCCTCAAAATAATGTTAGAATTCATCCAAATTTATATGAAAATGGAAAAGTTTGTTTATCATTTTTGGGAACTTGGCATGGTCCTAAATGGACATCTGTTATGGATATATCAACTATATTATTATCTATACAATCATTATTAGATGAAAATCCATTAAGACACGAACCAGGTTATGAAAAAATAAAAGGACAAGTTAACGATGATTATAATAAAATTATAGAATATAATACAATAAATTCATTAATTATAAATAATTATAAAAATTTACCTGAAGTTTTTTATTTTTTAAAAGATACATATAAAAAATATTTATTAAAAAATAAAAATGATATTGTAACTAAATTAGAAAAAAATATATCTTTTAAAAAAGAAATTATATCTAACGTATATAGGATTAGATTAAATGTAGATATATATAAATTAAATAGTAAATTTAGTGATTTTATATCTAATATATAATATATATATGAGTTTACTTTTAGAATATTCTAAAGCTAATTTTAATTCACCTCAATATAATAAAGTAGATTTTTCAAATATAAAAATAATGACACCTACAGAGGGGTTTAATTTTAAATATTATGGCCAATGTTTAGATAAAAATGTATTATGGGGTAGTGAAAAACCGATATTAGAAACATGTTTACCTCAATATTTACAAATGGAAGGTAAATCTTGTACAAATATATGGAATAATTCTACCAAAAGAAAAACTATGGTCATAGATTAAATATATATAAAATAAATTTATTATTATAAAATAAACCATGTGTGAAGAAAATACTAATTTTAATTTTTATGATATGTGTGGTTATATAAGCGGTGTTTTATTTCCTTTGAGTTTAGTACCTCAAATATATAAATCATACCAAACAAAAAAATTAGATGATATTTCTTATTATTGGCAATTTACATTTATTGTTGGTTTAACTGGTGCATTAATATATAGTTTATATTATAATTTAAGACCAATTTATATATCTTCTTTTTTAGAATTAACATTTATATTAATATTAACTTTTATGAAAATAATATATACCAAACAAACCATACAAGTAAAACAAATAAAACAAATAGAAAATGTTTAATATAGTATAGTATAGTATATGATAAATATAGATGAAGATATAAAACAAAGAATAAAAGTTATATTTATTTTTTTATTGCAAGTGTATAAAATTACAACAGGTACTATGTTAACTTTATTTATACCTCAAAGTTGTGGAGATAAAATATGTTCATTAAAAGAAAATTATAATAATAGAGAATTATATCATAAATCAGTTTTATATTGGAATATGTTTAGTATGTTTACTTTTTATTTATATTATATAATTGAATTAAGACGTGAAGAATGGGCTATTAAATATTTAGATATTGATAATAATAAACCAGATAATGGATTAAAAGAAATTATAAAAAATGAACCAATATTAGATAAAAAAATGGATCGTTTAAATATAATTTATTACAGATCTTTATTTATAAATTGTGTTGTTTATTTTATAAATTTATGTTTAAGTATTAAAGTTTTAGTAGATAATTATCATAGTACAACAACATTGTCGTGTTTTGTTAGTTTTTCTCTTTTAGTTTTAATGAAATTATATAATTCATATGATGTTGCTTATCAATCTGTTAAAAATGATAAAATGATGAGCGCATACATGAATGAATTTGTTAGTTTTAATATATTAGATAAAGACTATGTTGCAAACAAAATAAAAAATAAAGAAAAAGAAAATATTATAGAAATTATAAAAGAAATAGAACAAGAAAAAAAAGATAAAGTAGACCCAGAAGAAATAATACCAGTAATACCTTAATTTATCAAAATATAATATAATATATAATATGGTTAAATATACAAACTCAAATAAAATAACTACACAAAAGTAATATTAGTTATATTTTTAGTTTTATTCGCAGTTGGTGGTTTATCTGTATTATCTATTTGGGCTTTGTCATCTACCCCATCTAAAACAAGAGGGGCCTCTGTAACACCTAAAACATATCTTTGTAACTGCCTTATGGGTACACCCGCAAAAGATTGCACTAGTAGTAATCAGGTAAACTGTGTAAAATGCAATAACATTGCTACCCAAAAACGCCCTTCTTGTTGTTTTTTACCGGGGGAAAGTTCGTGGAAAGCGCTTGTTGTTCGAAAAAGGGAAAATTGTCCGGGCGTTCGGGTAATATAGTGTGTACCTAGTAATAATACTAATACTAATATTGTAAATCACTGGTAATAAATTAAAACAATATTATGTTAATGTAGAAAAAAAAAGAATAACAGTTTAATTTATTAAACAATATTCATCATAATTTTTATTTATATTTTTAAATTTATTTGCCCACATTATTGGATTTTTAGGATTTGGAGGTGCGTCTAAATATTCCCAATCAAATACGCCTCCCATAGTCGGATATTTATTTAATATATTTTTAACTTCTGTTAATGCATTTTCAAAATTATTAATACCATAATCACCAGACATCATACCCATTATTATTTTTTCAGGTGGATAATTATTGTTAACAATATTACTAAACATATTTTCTGTAAAAGATCTATTATAACATTGAGCATGAAAATAATTTATTTGTTTTCCTTCTGGTGAATTATATAAAGTTTTATAATCAAACCCACCCATTCCGGATACATCATTTGCTAAACTAGATCCTAATGGAGCCATAGATATAACAAATTCATTCCCCATATCCTGTTTTAATTTATTTATTAATTTTTTAATGTTGTTTATATCAACATATTCCTCAACGTCTAAATCTATTCCAGTAATCCATGGTCTTTTTTTAAAAAAATTTAATAATAATGGATATGTTTTACCAAATTCACTAAAAAAAACATGAAATGCTAAACCAGCTCCACCCATCATTGCTAATATTTCTATGCCTTTTTCTTTACAAGATTTAGTTTCATTCCACATATTATTAAATTTTTTATCTTCTGGACTATAATCATTTAAAAAAATTTCTATATCAGTCTTTCCATCATCAAAATGTATACTAGATATAATTATTTGATCTACATTATTAGGTTGATTTAAAATATCACTCAATCCTACAAATGTTTGATAATAATAGCAAGTTTTCATATATATATAATTAATTATAATTAATATATTTATAATAATAAATGAATGATTATATTATCAGAAAAAAACATAAAAAAAGTTTTAAATATTATGATAAAAAAGGTAATTTGTTAAGTAAATCTACTATACAAAAATATTTAACTTTTTATATTCCACCAGGGTATGATAATGTAAAAATAAATAAAAAACGAGGAAAAATATTAGCAATAGGATATGATGAAAAAAAAAGACCTCAATATATTTATAATAAAAATTTTACAAATAAACAATCTGTTTTAAAATTTAATAAATTAATAGATTTTGGAATAAATTATGATAAAATTAATGATAAAATTAAAAATGATTTAACAACTCATTTTGATTCAAAAAATAAACAAATTGCCACAATTTTAATGATTATAATCGATTGTAATTTCAGAGTTGGAAATGAAAAATATACTATTGATAATAAATCATATGGAGTAACTACTTTAGAAAAAAGACACTTGAAATCTAAAAATGGCAACTTAATTATTGATTTTATTGGTAAAAAAGGTGTTAAAAATAAATGTGTTGTTAAAAATAAAACTATTAAACGAAACTTAACAAAAAAGAAAAAATTATTAACTAAAAATCAAAAATTATTTAGATATAGAAATAAAAATGACTATTTTAATATAAAATCATCAGATGTAAATGATTATTTAAAAAAATTAGGAAATTATTCTACAAAATATTTTAGAACTTGGTCTGCAAATACTTTATTGATAAAAGAATTATTAAATGAAAATATAAATTTTAAAAAAGCAATAGAAAATGTTGCTAATTATTTGCATCATACACCTAGCATTTGTAAAAAAAATTATTTAGATCCAAAACTTATTAAATTTTATGAAAAAAATAATATCTATTTTATAAATTATTTTAAAAATAAAAATATAAATCATACATATACTAAATTTTTAAAATCACAATACAAATAATTATTTTTTAGACCAATTTTTAGCAGCCATGGTAAACACTTCAGAATGTTTTTTGTTTTTATTTGCGGGTATTTTTTTTAATCTATTTAATTCACAACTCATAAATTGATTATATTTACTTTTAGCTTTTCCTCCTTTTTTAGTTTTTGATTTTTGTTTTGGCGTTACTCCTCCTTTTTTATAACGACCCCCTTTATTACAATGCATCCCTCCTTTTTTATAACGACCTCCTTTATTACAATGCATCCCTCCTTTTTTAGACTTAGACTTGGATTTAGATTTAGATTTAGATTTAGATTTTTTTTTAAGAGGAGAAGAAATTACACCTACTGTTGTTTTAACAATTTCTACACTAGATTGTTTTCCTTTATTTAATAAATCAACAGTACTTTCACCAACATTTAAAATACCACTTAAACCTTTATCTACCATTTTAGGAACTGGTATACTGTTTTTTTTCATTTTTGTTTTTTTTGCTCGTTTTACCTTTTTAACCATAATATATATATATTATAAATATAAAAATTTGTTATAAATTAGATGTTTTATTTAAATTTAATAGTGCTTGTTTTATATCTAGCATTGTTGGAGCTACAAAATTATTTATTTTAACTTTTTTAATTGTAGATTTGTTTGTATTTATAATATCTTTTAAACTTTTTTTATTTGATGAAAAAAAAGATAATGGTGGAGGAGGAGGAGGTGGTGGTATAGTAGAAAAAACAACTTTATCTTTATTTATTCTATAATTTATATTATGAGAATTTAAATGACTATTTTTTAAATTTTTATAATCATTTATATTTGTTTTTGATTCATCTATAAATAAATATTCATCTAAATATAAAGGTAGCATTATTTTAGCTTGGACTACAATCCAATTAAAATATAAATTTAATTTATCATCTATCCATAAACCATTTAAATTTATTATAAAATTTCCGTATGTATTTGGATGTATTTTATATATACGATTTTTGTAATTATCAAAAATAGATATATTATTGTTTACTTTACATTTTAGTATATCATCTGTTTTATAATTTTTAATTTTAAATTTTTTAAATTTATGTTTAACAACTTCATAAATTATATCTAATTGATTTATAAAAGATCTTAAATTTGATGAATTCTCTTTATTTATTAAAGATAAATCTACATATTTATATTTTGTAATTCCATAAGCACAATATAATTTAGGAGTTTGAAATATTAAATCTAATTTTTTATATTTTAAAGATACAAATTTATAATTATTAGGATAATTATAAATATAAAATTTAAATTTTTCTTTATTTAATTTATCTTTTGATAAAAACATTTAAAAATTATAATATAATATATATCATTATATATTTAAATAATGTCAGAAGTATGTCCTATATGTGCTGATGATTTAACAAATAAATATACATATACATTAAATTGCAATCATACTTTTCATTATGAATGTTTATTTTATAGTTTTAAAAAAGGAAAAAATTTATTATGTCCCTTATGTAGAAGTAATCATAATAAATTACCAATTGTAAATGGTATTAAACAACCTGATTTAAATATACACATAAAAAATGAAAATTATAAAAATATATTATGTAATTCTATTTTAAAAACTGGTAAAAATAAAGGTAATTTATGTAATAATAAATGTATTGTAGGATATTATCAATGTAAACGTCATTTAAAAACTTAATACATATTATAACGTTTTTTCCCATCTTTTAACGTTCTTTCACCAACACATTCTCCTTTTATTCCTTCTTCTACTATATTGTAAATATATTGAGGATTTTCATCTTTTACTATATAATAATATACTTTTTTATGTTTGATTCTTAATAATATTTCATCATCTTCCGATTCATCACTTTGTTCTTCCGGTTCTTCCTTTTGTTCGGGTTCTTCCTTTTGTTCCTTTTGTTCCGGTTGTTCCTTTTGTTCCTTTTGTTCCGGTTGTTCCTTTTGTTCCTTTTGTTCAGGTTCTTCCTTTTGTTCCTTTTGTTCCGGTTGTTCCTTTTGTTCCGGTTGTTCCTGTTGTTCTGGTTTATCAGTTATATCTGGTTGTTCTAATGATTGAGTAGCTAATTTATCAGCCATTTCATTTCCCAATGATAATAAATCTTTTTTTCCTGTATGTGCTTTTACATGATGTATAGACACATTTGGATATTTTTTAAATAATTCATGACCTCTTTTAACCAATTCTAAATTTTCTATTTCGGTACCATTATATTTTTTCCATCCTTTATTTTTATAACTATCCCCTCTTGTTGTAAATGATTTAATCGCATAATCTGAATCAGAATAAATTACAATTTCATCACCATTATCTAATTCTTTTTCACAAATATCAAATACTTCTAATATTGCTGATAGTTCTGCTGTATTGTTTGTTTGTTTTCCCGAAATGCGTTTAGATACATTTCTAACATCATCATCACCAAAATAAACTCCAATTCCAGCTTTTGCAAATGAAGTTCCATTATCACTGCATGCCCCATCTGTAAATACAATAATTTTATCTGTTAATGTTTCTTGAGTAGAAGTTTCATCAGAAGTTTCATTTAATAAAGATGTTAATTTTTCTTCTACTTTTGTTTCTTTTTGTTTATTTGTTAATTTTAATAGTTTATTTTGTAAAATTTCTATAACTCTTTCTTTTTCATCAAGTAGTTTAGCTTGTGATTTAATCATATCATGTCTATTTTTATCATCTTCTTCTTTCTGTAATTCATCAATTTTTTGATTGCTATCATTTATAATTTTTTCATAATCTGTTTTAGTTTTATTAAAATCTCTTGTTGTTTTTTCTATATATAAATCTTTTTCATTTAATTGTTCGGTTTTATCTTTAATTTCTTTTGTTAATTGTTGTAATGATTTATTAAAATCACTTGATAATGTCGCATTTTGTTTTTTATAATTTTCATATTCTTCTTGTAATTTTAATGTATATTCCAATAAATCATTAATGTTTGTATTTAATATTTGTCGTAAGTTTATCAAATCCATTTATTTATATTATAATTATTACTAACTTATGTTTTAATGTTTAAATATAATTCAAATTATATTTTAGTTTTTATAAATTATATATATAAAAATATAGTGATAAACCAATATTTTACCAAGAATGACCCCAATATGTAACTGCATATGAATCTTTATAGTTTTCTTCTATTTTTGTTTTATTTATTATTTTGTCTCTAATAGATATAAAATCATCAGAATTCCAATTTATTGGATACAAATATTGTTTTGGTAATATTTTTATTTTATTTTTACCTTTATATGTATCTACACAATATTTTAATAATTGAGGACCTGTATCATATTCAGGATAACTTTTATTAACTCTTTTTTTCATATTGCAAATAACATATAACCAAAAATCGCAATATGGTTTGGATATCATCAATGCATTTGGAATAGAATCCTGAAAATCTTTATCATCTCCCATTTGACCTAAAATAATATCATAATTCATATTTAAAATATTATTAAATGATTTTAAACATTTGAAATCTAAATCCGCATATATACCTCCATAATAATACATATAGTAATATCTAGAAGCATCTGCTCTTTTTATAAAATGATTATATGATAAATAATCTTTTAAAAAACTATTATCTTTTGTTTTTATTAAATTTTCATTATCATTATCAGTCCAAAATCTATAATTATAATTTTTATTTAAACTTTTCCAAGATTGTTGGTAATCTAGCCATAATTTATCTTTAATTTCTTTAGTTTTATAAGATTGATGTATTATTTTTGGTATTGGTAAATTATTAATAATTAATAAATATATAATTAATATTAATATAAATATAACTATAAATATAACTATAAATATAACTATAAATATAATATGTTTCATATATATATAAATATATTAAATATATTATTTATAATAAAGGAAAATCATCATTTGATTGTAAATTATATGTAGGTGCATTTGTATAACTTGTTCCAGATTCTATATTTATCATTCCTGGACATTTATATTTATTATAAGTAGCTTTTTTTATAAATGGTTTTTTAATTGGTGGAGTATAATCAAATATTTCTTTATACTCTATATTTATATTTTTTTCATCAATTCCCCATTTATCTAAAGTATAATTATCAAATGATCTAGGCAATAGTCCAGGTTCTAAATTAAATTTGCCAAATACACGAATAGGTTTGTCTATATTAATATAAATATCTATATATTTTTCATTTAAATTTAAACTATCAATTATTTTGTTTTTTAATGATAATATATTTTCTTTGTTTGGTATGTTTATAACAGTTTGTTTATCATTTTGTGTAACTGTAAAAGTAATCATTATTATATAAATATATGTATAAATAATTTGTTTATATATATTAATTTGAAATAATACATTTAAATATAAGTAAGTAAAAAACAAAATGGGAGCAGGAAATACAGAACAACATTTCATACAAGATGCAGGAGAACTTTATGTTGTTTATAAAATACAACATTATTTAGAATGGAAGAGTCAAAATTTAAATTTTCTGTCAGGAAATAAATGGAATGAATTTTTAAATTATTGTAATGATCCTAAAAGAAATATATTAAGTAAATTTCGCAGCTCTGATTATTGTAAACTAATTGACAATAATATAGAAAAGTTTGTAAATAAATTAATAAAAAAATATAATCAAAAAATGGATGTTAAAAATGTAGAAGTAGAATATAGAAATAAAGGAAAAAAAGGAGATTTTATTATTATTTTTAAAGACAATAATCATATATCAGTTTCTCTTAAAGTTTATAAAAAAGGGTTTGATAATATACAAATGTGCTCTGGTACTTGGTCTTCTTTTGTAAATCAATTCTTTTTCGAAAAAATAGGAAAACCCGGTATGTATAAAACAATAGATGGGAATGAATTTAAAGGATCAAATTTTAAAGAAAGAAATGAACAATATGAAAAAATAAATAAAAAACATATTGTAAGTTTATTAGAAAATATTGATAGTATAAATGAAAATATAAAAAATAAATATATATATGGTGATTTTGGAGAATTTTATACTGATGAAGTTGACACATCATGGAAAACAGATTGTAAAAATAATGGAACCTTAGCTTGTAATTTAGTTAAAAGTATATTAAATGAATTACCTTTAAATACAATAAAAAATAAAATATTAACTATGGGAGATTTATATTGTAATGAAGAATTATTTTTAATTGGTCCTAAGGGGTTTGTTTGTAGTTTATTCGATGAAAAATATAAAAATTTTTTAAAGCGTATATGTTCTGAAGTAAGTAAATTAGAAATAAATACAAATAAACAATCTTTAGAATTTAAGTTTAGTGATATTATAGGTGACATTGTAAAAATATCTGTACCTTTTACATTTAATAAAAATGGAGCATGGTTAATGACTGGATCATCTAAACCTGAATTACATAAAAAAGAAAATAAATTTTTATCAAAAACTCAAAGAAGACCTAAAAAATCAAAAGAATTAGCAACATCTACAAATATGTGGTTGTGTATTAAAAATAATTACACATTATTTTAATTATTAAATTTTTCTATATATTTTATTTCATCTTTTGTAAGTTTAAAACAATTATATAATGTTAAATCATTATATTTTTTGTTTTTTAATTTAGGTAATAAATAAAATACTTTATCGGTTCCAAATCCAGACCATTTTGCAGTATTAAATATATATTTAAATAATTTTAAATTTAAATTATATGATAAATTTTCACCTTCTTTTTCTGTTTTTACTAATACATAATATGACAAATCTGTAATACCATACTCGCCTTTATCATAAAAAGGAATTGTATAACCAGATCTTGTCCACAATACTTTTTTTTTATTTAAAAAGTCTTGTTTTATTGATGAATACCATATTTGCGCATTTGTATGAAATAATGGATATACATGTTTATCTGTCTCAGTTTTACTTATCGAACTAAATATTCCCTTTTCTTTACATTTTTTTAATATATTATTATGACAAGTTGTATAATCGTATTTTACATCTAATTTTTCAGTTGTATCAAACATTACTTTTTTATGTATATTTAAAGAAATATCAGATAAATCATTTGGCATATAAACAATATTTGTATTTATCAATAATGTTTTATCATTATTTAATATAGTTTTTTTATCATTTATACATTTTTCTATTACATACCAAGAAAATGAACTACCTACTTTAGGAAAATACTCTTCTTGATTTAAAAATAAATATTTTACATAATATGTATGAAAAAATTTTAATACTTTATTGCTTGGGCTTCCATAACTTGACGGAGATATTTGGATTAATATTCCATTTGTAGATAACCAATCTTTAAAAGTTTTTTCTGTAAATTTTACCCATATTTTGTGTTGTGTTTTATTTTTTGTTTTATCTTGGAATGGAGGATTTACAAATACAACGTCTATGTAATCTATATCGAAAGTTTGTTTTAAATTTAAATTAAAACTATCTCCTATGTAAAAATTATAATCAAAATAATATTCTTTATTACAGTAAAATAAACATAAATTATGTAATATAGAAATAGTTACAAATACATTTAAAACTGTTAAATCTCCAAAATATATGTAATTATCTAAAATTATTTTACAACTATCATAAGCTGTATTTGTTTTTGATATTTCATTATATAAATTAATAAATATTGTAACAATAATATTTCCTTTTCCACAACTATAATCTAAAAATTTATAATTTTTAGTAAAATAATCTTTATTTTTTTCACAAATTATATCTAATAAATTAAAAGGACTACTAACTTCTGCATTATTTTCCATTTCTTTTATAGATGTGGTTATATTTGTTTCTAATTTAAGTTTAATTTGTGTTATATCAGTTTCATTTAAAAATATATTTTTTATTATATTATATAATTTGTCATATTTGATAAATATTTCATATGTATTTTCTATTGTTTTATCATCTTTATGTATATGGTTTAATAGTATTTGTTTTTTTTTAATATTTTTAAATATATTGTAATACATATATATATTAATTATAAATTAATACAAAATATTTTTCAAATTATCAAATTATTTTTTTTATTTTATAAATATATAATGGATATGGATTCAGATTCGGAAGATATTGATATAAATTTTGATGTATCGTCTTATGTAAAACAAAAACCCGTAACCTACAGTAAGTTTAATTGGAGACAAAATGCAGAAGAACACTCATTAAAAGCACAACAAGTTATAGATAGATTTTATGTAGATTTAGATGTATATGATTCAGGATTAGTTACACCGAAACAAGCAGAAATATTATATTATTCTATACGCACCGGATTAAACAATGTATTTTGTATGGATGGTATGTTTTTAGAACCTGGAAAAAATTATCAAGAAATATTTGCATTAGAAGATATAGAACCCGATGAATTTGCTGAACAAGTTTTATTAGAAGTAATACAAAATGGTGTTTATGGAAAATCAGGGTTTATATCAAATCCATCTAGAAAATGGAAAGGTAAATATTTATATAAACATTTAGAAGAAATATTGGATACAAATGATGCCGGGTTTGGTAATGATACATTTGATAGAGTAATGACAGATATATTTAATGTTTGGACATCTAACATAGAAAATAATAAATATAGAAAAGATTTTGTATGCTATAATCGCTCATTAATTCCTATTAAAACTTTATTTAAAGTTATTGATCCCAATGAAGTGCGTGTAGAAAATCATGGAGATGAATTAGCATACACATTTAGAGAATTTTGGGATTGGTATAGAGGTGAAAATGGGGATCCACCCGAATCTCCTCAACAAATTGTAAATAGATGGGAACGAGCTTATGTAAGATATGATGAAAGTATGTTTGATGGTGGTCGTTATAAAAAAAGACATCTAACATTTAAAAAGAAATATAAAATTTAAATTTTTAAATATTATTATTATTATATAATATAACATAATGAATAATATTATATTTATAATATATCAAATACTATCTATATTAACAAGATTTAAAAGAATAGTCTATGATCCTATTGATATTCATAAACTAGTAAATAATAATAATAAATATGATACAACAAAAACAATTAGTATATGTACATGGAATATACAATGTTTATTTTATTATATGAATAATAAATATACTAAATTAAACAATATAATTAAACATATAAAATCTATAAATAAAGATGTAATTTGTTTACAAGAAGTATTTGATGATTTTAGTAAACAATATATTATCAATAATTTAAAATCTATTTATCCTAATTATTTATTAGGAACACGAAAAAAAAAATATATACTAGGAGAAGACAGTGGTTTATTAGTATTAAGTAAATATAAAATAAATTATTTAAATGAATTTGTATTAGATGGTGGTATATTTCCTGATACATTATCAAATAAATCTGCTTTATTTTTTAAAATTAAAAATATAATATTTTGTAATACTCATTTACAATCAAATGATATTATAGAAAGCAATGTTTCTAAATTACAAATAAAAAAAATATTAAATTCTTATAAAAATATAATATTGGTGGGTGATTTAAATAATGATACTATTTATAATTTTATAAATACAAAAAATATAAATCATAATATAACTGCACCTGATGATAACAAAATATTAGATTATATTGTATCAAACAATGATTATTATAATATTATATCAAATACACATTATATAGACATAAAAAATACTACAGATCATTTTCCAGTTGTAGGTACTATTTATTTAGAATAATTTTACATAAATTTCATTTTTTCTGTTATTTTTTTTGATAATAAACAATATAAATTATCATGATATTTCAACCAAAATTTATAATCTTCTATATGTGTATTTTCAGAACATATTAGATTTATTTTTATTAATTCGTGAATTAATTCTACAATTTGATAAGATATTCCTGTTAATTTATAAAATATAAGATTATGATCTGGTTTCACAACATATTGGTTGATATCAAATATATAAGAAAATTTATCACAATGAGTATCATGTAATATATAATGTGAACCTGCTATATTTTCCCATCTATTTATATAATAATCCATTGTTTCTTTATTTTCTTTATTGTTTTTTATAGTTAATATAATTTTTGATAAATCTATATTATGATTTAATTTTTCTTTTAAATACATTAATATCAATTCATCTTTTTGTAATGGTTTTTTATAAATATCCATATTAATAATAATATATGTATTATATCTTTTAAATTTATTTTAATAAATCAATTAATTCTGATTTTAATTTGAATAATTTAAATGCATAATTAATATGTTAAAATATATAAAAATAAAATATTATATTATAGTATAAGTGAATAATAATAATGCCAAAAAAAACAAATACAAAATACATGTGTGCAATTTGTGGTGAAGAACACAGTAAAAAAAGTGTAAATGACAATCATTTAAAAAGTGAAAAACATTTAAAAAACTGTGAAATATTAAAATTAAATCTCCAAATGAAAACAATGGATGATATTTTAATTGATTATCCAGAATATTTAAAAGATGCAAAAAAATTTGAAAATAAAATAAAATTAATTGATCAAATAATAAAAGATAGATCTTCTGTAAAAATACAAACAAAAAAAGGTGAAACAACTGAACAAGTAAATACAATGGAATGTCAAAAATACAAACCTTCTAATGAAGTTGTATGGAAATTATCAGATAATAGCGATAATTCTAAATATAAAGAACAATTTTCTAAATTACAACAAATAATTGATAGTATTCATCAATTTATGTTTAATAATAATCAAATAAATGGAATTACTGCAATGAGAGATATGATGAAGGTATTACCAATGATTATTTTAAAAGAATATTTTAGTTCAGATGATTTTAAGAAAGAAATCGATGATTTACCTAATCTACCAAATGACAAAAAAAAAATATATAAAATATATTCAAGTGATATTACCTTATTTATTAAAGAAGAAAATACATTAAATAAATGGAAATTATATGTTATTAATTGTCTAAGTAAAATTCTTCCAGATATTTATAAAGAAGGAGATGGTATTTTTGAATTTAATAAAAGTGGTAAAGGAGAAAAGACATTTATATTCATGATACAACAGTTCAGTAATATAAAAGTTGATACAGATTTTAAAGATGGGTTTGCAAGTTCATGTGGTGATATTCATGAATTATTCAGAAAATATGCTGGAAAAAAAGAAGCAAAAGATTTTGGTGGATTTAATACACCAAGACATGCATTAAATATGATTTATGATTTTAATCAAATAAAAAAATTAATCAATGAAAGATTGTCGGACGACACAAGTATTTTTGATCCTACTATGGGTACTGCTGGATTTTTAACAAGATTTTTTAATCTATTTAATATGAATGCTAAAAATATTTATGGTTGTGAATTATCACCTGATACAATTAAATTTGCCTTTGTAAGTTTATATTTAACAACTGGAAAAATTCTCAAAAATTTAGAAAGTTGTAATAGTTTAAGTGAAAGTGATAATATTTTTAAAAAGCATATTATTGGTTTAGCTAATCCACCATTCGGAACATCTATTAAATATAAAAAATATACGAAAGGTAAAGGAGCAGGCAAACAAACATTTGATGGAGAAATTGAAACATTTGTTAAATTTCATATGGAAGAAAAATATGATTCTGAAAATGATAAAAAAGAAGATGAAGAAAAATATAAAAATTTATTCAAAGAAATTTATCCAATTGAAACAAATAATGGAGCTTGTTTATTTACCCAACATTTTGTCTATAAACTTGAAGAGAATGGATTGGGTATTATCATTCTACCCGATGGAGAAATATTTGATGGTAATTCACAATGGTCAAAGACTTTTAGAAAATGGTTATTAAACAATGTTAATCTAAAAATGATTATTAAGATGCCACAAGGTACATTTGACCATGCAGGAGTTAAAACAAATGTTCTTGTATTTACTAAGAATGGTAAAACCGAAAATATCCAATATTTTGATACAACAAAAGAATGTAATGTAGTAAAAGAATTATTTACAATTACAGAAGAAGATTTTAAATCAACTAATTATTCACTTGATATGTCCGCATATCTAGTTGAAGAAGAAACCAATTTTGATGTTCCAATGGTTAAATTAGAAGAAATACTAGAAGATGTTAACATAAAAAGTAATATACCAAAAGAAATTATTCCTGGTCCATATATGTTCTATACTTCATCGCGTGATAATAAAACTTGTAATCAAATTGACACTAATTATAATTATGAAGGAGAACACATTATTCATGGAACAAGGGGGTCTACTATTAAAGAAAGTATTTTTTATACAAAAGAAAAATTTTCTGTTAGTGGAAATGTCATAATATCTAAATCGAAAGAAAACGTATGTGGGATGTATGTATACCTATACCTAAAATATAATCCAAATATTTTAAATATAACAGGGACAGCTATTCCAATGATAACAAAAACATATTATTATAATATAAAAATCCCCCTACCATCTCTTGAAATTCAAGAAAAGATTGTAGAAGAATTATCTATGATTGAAACCAATATTAAATCTATTAAAACTCGTATCGAACAACTCAAAAAAGAAAAAGAAAGATTTAAAAAATATAGTCGTAAATCAGAAATTAAAGAATTACTCAAAGATACAGAAATTAAGACATTGGGTGAAGTTTGTGATTTTAATGGATATAAAAATTTAAAAAGATCTGAATTTATTGACGGTGAATATCCAGTAATTGGAGGCGGACAAAAACCAGCAGGATTTCATAATAAATATAATAAAAAAGAAAATACTATACTATGTTCTGGTACTGGTAGTTATGCAGGTTTTATTAGTAAATATAAAACAAAAGTATGGGCAAGCGAAGCATTTTCAATTGAACCAAAAAATGAATATATAAATAATAATTATATATATTATTGTTTAGTAAATGAACAACAAAAAATATATAGTATGAGACCAGCTAATGCAGGGCAACCCCATATGTATTCCAGAATTATTACTGAACTAAAATTAAAAGTCCCAACACCAGAAATACAAGAACAATGTATCCAAATTTATAAAGAAAAAGAAAGTTTCATTCAATCAATTGATGATAAAATTGAATTAGAAAAAAATTATATAGATGAGCTTAAAAATTTAACAAAAGATATTATTAGTTCATACTGTTAATTAAATACTAAATATTCACTTTGACTACCGCCATAAAATGACCATAGACAAACATTAGGAATTTTAGTATCAATATTATTTAATATTTCTAATATTTCTTCATGATCTTCCATATATTCTAAATCTGTATTAGATTCCATAATATTTTTTATTTTTTTAATACAATCTGTTTTATTATAATAATTATGTTTTCTATATGTATCACACCAATTAAAATTATCTGGTAAAATATCAGGCAATATTAATGGAAATTGCTCTTTATATTTATAATATTCTGAGTTACTATGTATATTATTATTTTTACAATATATCATTAATTTTTTATAAGTCCAATTAATTTTTTTTAATTTAATTGCTTCTAATATTTTTGATCGAATTACTTTTTCACCATCATATTCGTTATTACTATTTTTTATTTTATTTTTTTTATCTGATGATTCTATAAATTTAAAATCTTTCCATTCCAAACCTATATCATATTGTAAATATTGCATTACACTAATTATACTATCATAATTATCAACTTCATATTCATCTATATAGTTTGGTATCATTAAATATAGTTGTTTATATAGATTTGTTTTATTTTTTCCTAATTTATCTGATCGCAGGCCTCGTCCAATGCATTGAATTAAATCAGCCAAGCTCATTTTTTTATCAGTCAAAGATATATAATCTATTTTTGAAAAATCATATCCCATATCACATTTTTTAACAACATATGCTATACTGTTCATAATTTCTTCATATTTTGCAAAATCTTTATAATTATAATTTAATCTTATATTTTTATATCTTTCATTGTTCAAAATATCTTTTGTTAAACTTATTAGTAAATAAGGTTTGACATCTGTTAAACCCTGTGTATAACATTCATAATGTTTGTAAAACATATTAAAAGCATTTATGCAGTTATTATGAAAACTTAAACCCCAATGTCTTTCATATAGTTTAAAATCTTTTAATATTGTTTTACAATAATCTACATTATATTCTTTTACCTCAAATATGTATGGTATAATTGGACATAAATATTTTAATTTTATTAAATCTTTAACATTTATATGTTTTATTAATTTTCCAAAGATATTTTCATTTTCTTCAACTATTTTTGTATTGGGTGATGCTGAAGAAAATAATCTATATTTTATATTTTCTGATGTTAATATATATTTTTGAGGATCTGTTAATTCTGTATTTATCCAATTTTCTACCATCCAATGAGCTTCATCGAACCAAATAAATACATCTCCCATTTTATATTTATTTAAATATTCATATATTTTTTCATATGATTGAATACAAGATACTATAATATTTTTACCTTGTTTGTAAAAACTATCGAAACATTTCCCCGAATTATTATCATAAACATTATAATCATCATCTAATATAGATAAGTATTTTTTAGATATATTTTGTTTATTTATATTTTTTCTAGGAGTAAATATAACAATTGTATCTGGTTTTATTTTTTTTATTATATTAAATACAATTACAGATTTACCACCACCCGTTGCTAATTCCAGATAAAATTTAAATAAGATCATTAAAATTTCATAACCCACCTTGATTATATCTAGTTGATATTGTCTATCATTAAATGTATCTGTATCTATACTTTCATATTTAGTTGGAGTTTTAGGTGGTGTTATTGGTGGTGTTGGTGGGGTTCGTGTTGGCGGTGGCGTTTCATCCAGTGTCACTAGTTTATATTTAATACCTAATTCATCCATCGCTGTTTCTATTAAATCAATGATACAATTTTTGAAGAATTCAGAACCACCAGTTCCACGATAATTGTATTCAGAAAACCAACTTTTTAATTTACTTTCAACCAATTTAGAATCAGCTACCTCAAATATTTTTATAAATGTTCCTCTTTCAGGTTCTCCGGTAATATATGTTGGATCTCTATCATTTGCATTTTCGGTTTCACCTAATTTAACTAGTTGTTTAGTTTTCCACCATTCATTCGATCTTAAATATATATATCCAACCATTTTTTTTAATAATATATTTTTATTAATAATTAAATATAATATAATTTCAAATTTTTAAATTAATTTGAAAACGTTATATAAAAATATAACAACTTTAAAACGATTACTTACGTTTCACTTTACTAAACACAAAAACAAATCATAATGAGTTTAAGCAAAATATTGTCAAAAAGAGAACTTGTTAAATTAATGGGTGAAGAATTTCATGATAACAAAGACGATTATGATGAATTTAAAGTACAGATGAACCGACTTGCTCGTAAAAAAATATCTCAAGTTTTTGAAAATCAAAATAAAGCTTCTTCAAATATTATTAATAAATTTACTAGTAATTTAAAATTACTTATGATACTTGCTGTTGGTAAGACACAGTCCGGAAAAACGGGTGTGATGTATTCTATTATCCAAGAGTATACAAACCCAGAACACGAAGGATATATTCCTGTAAAAAATGTGTATATTATTACTGGACATTCATCAAATGAATGGAAAGAACAAACAAAAGAAAGAATTCCTGGAATTATACGTGAAAATGTTTATCATCGTCAAGAATTAGACAAATTTATGGAATCTATTCGTGGGAAAAAAAATATTTTGGTTTTGATGGATGAAATACAAATTGCTTGTAAAAAAAATCAATCCATTGCCAAATGTTTTAAAGAATGTGGATTATTAGATAAGCAATTTTTGATGGAAAATGATATTAAACTGGTAGAATTTTCAGCAACACCAAATGGAACATTAAAAGATTCTGAATTATGGGGCGATAATTCTTCCATTGTCAAAATAGAACCTGGTTTAAATTATAAAGGTAGTATAGATTTAAGGAACGAAGACAGAATTCGACAATGCAAAAATCTATGTGATGGTCCGGATGTACTCGAAAACATTAAAGAAATACAAGAAGAACTAAAAGGATTTGATACATTTAGATACCATCTTATCAGAACAAAATCTGGAGTAGAACAATATAAAACAGTAACTAATTTTAAAAATGTATTTGGTGATGATGGTGATAATGTTGGTTATATTCATCACGATTCAGAAAATGAAATATCGTTGGATAAATACTTAGACGAAAAATCTCCCGATTTTGTGGGTGAACCTACAAAACATCATTTTATATTTATAAAAGAAATGGCTAGATGTGCTAAAACATATAAAAAAAAGTTTGTTGGTTTATGGTATGAACGATGTATTAAAGACTTTAAGGATGATACTGTTATTCAGGGTCTATTAGGAAGAGCAACTGGTTATGATGATAATGGTGATAGTATCATATTTACAAATGAAGAAAGCATTGAGCGTTATCAACAATT
>Ga0257126_1000556_pt1 | contig 29901 bp, 30 predicted proteins | sample SI060_120mmetaG_FD_190151 | JGI IMG/M metagenome (GOLD analysis project Ga0257126, IMG submission 190151) | Marine microbial communities from Saanich Inlet, British Columbia, Canada - SI060_120m | ecosystem: Environmental > Aquatic > Marine > Inlet | place: Canada: British Columbia | collected... | reverse complement strand
CCACCATGAGGAACACTTCCATATTTTCTTAAATCTAAATACCATGGTATTTCTATATTTTTATTATTCATTTTTAACAAAAGGTCATCATAATTATCTATTCTTATTGATCCACCTACAAGTTCTCCTATATTAGGAACTAATAAGTCCATTGCTTGAACTGTTTTCTTATCTTTATTTTCTTTCATATAAAAAGATTTTATTTCTTTTGGATAATCATATACAAATAATGCACCTTTAATTATATTGTCTGTCATATATTTTTCATGTTCAGATGCTAAATCACATCCCCAAAATACTGGTTCTTCAAAAACATGTTTTCCTTTTGCTAATTTTTTAAATTTTTTATTTTCTAAAGTTTTATCCCTTATAATAACTCTACCTTCATCAATCTCTTTTTCTATTAACTCAATAACTTCAGTATATGATAATCTACTAAAGTTATTTTGATATAAATTTTTAATACAGTCAAAATGTCCTTGCTGATAGTGCTTATCAAAAAACATAATTTCATCTTTATTACAATCCAAACATTTTTTAATACAATATTTTATATAATCCTCTGTTATATTCATTAAATCATCTAAATTTATAAAACACATTTCAGGTTCTATCATCCAGAATTCTGCTAAATGTCTAGATGTATTTGAGTTTTCAGCCCTAAATGTTGGACCAAATGTATAAATATCTCCTAATGCCGAGGCATATGTTTCACCGTGTAATTGTCCAGATACAGTTAAATTAACATTTTTTCCAAAAAATGGTTCCTCTCCTAGTATATTTGATATATTAAAAGTTTCTCCAGCACCTTCACAATCATTTGAGGTTAAAATAGGAGTATGAACATATTTAAAACAATGTGATTGGAAAAATTCATGTGTTGCTATAGAACAGGTATTTCTTAATCTAGAAACTGAAGCAATAGTTCTTGTTCTTATTCTTAAGTGTGGAAATTTTCTTATATGATCTAGTGTTAATTTATTTTTTGAAATAGGGTATCCACTGGCATCTACTGATCCGTATATATGAATTTTGTCAGCTTTTAGTTCAACATCTTGTCCATACATTGGACTTTCTACTAAAGTACCTGAAACACATATTGAAACACCTTTTGTACCTTTATCATAAATTAATTTAAATGATTCTACTTGTTCAGGTGTTTGAGGGTCTACAATAATTTGAAGTTCTATTAAACTTGTACCGTCATTTAAAGTAATAAAAGAAATACCATTGCTTTTTTGAACTCTAAAATTACAAATCCATCCGCAAACTGTAATATGTTGATTAATTAAATTTTTATCATCAAGTACATCCTTAATTAATTTTCTACTTCGTTTAAACATTTATTTAAATTGTTAATAGTTCTTTAAATTAAATTAACGAAATAACTTCACCTACTCCTTTGGTATTGCCATCTCTAAAGAATAATGTCATATTTTCTTCTAAAAATTCAGGATGTGACTTGAATGTAAATTCTACAATTTCACTATCATGACTTTTAAGTTTTTCTCTTTCTTCATCTAGTTTAAGTATAGCAGTTTGTCTAATTGGACCGCAATGAATCATTGGTTCATAACCAGATTTAATTGTAGTAGAATGATGTAAAATAGTTACTCTTGCTTTAAAAGATTTTACAACATTTGTTTTCCATTTTTCAATATCATCAATCATTACCATACCTTTTCTAATTGTACTTCTGTTAATATTATCTTTTACATTTGTTGGTTTAATTGCGAAACATGCTTGAACATTTGGACCTACTTCTAATACATCCTCTCTAATAGAATTATGAATACTTCTAACAACAACTTGTTTAAATTTACCGTTATCTGGACCAATATACATTTTGTCTTTTACTTTTATAACTCCATCTCTAACTGTACCTGATATAATTAATCCAATACCCTGAACATAAAAAGTAGAATCAATATAAACAACTGTTCCTTTTTTCTTTTTAGAATCCCATTTATCTCTTTTTGGAATAGAATAAATTATTTTATGAAGATTGTCTATATTTGTACCATCTTTATTTGATACAGATATAACAGGGATAATTTCAGTGTTTGTAATCATTGTATCTACATATGTATTTGTTTCTTCATTAGCCTTTTCACCACTACTCACAAAATAAATGATTTTACCAAATGTATTTTTTGATAAAAGTTTTTTAATTTTATTACAAAGAGTTTGATAAACATGTAAAGGAGCTAAATCTATTTTTGTAATTACAATTACAATTGGAATTTTAAGATATAACAGAATACCAATATGTTCACGAGTAAGTTTTGTAATACCTGTATTTGCCCCGATAACAACAATTCCCCTATCTGGAAACAGTCCAGTGACACCAAAAACAGTAGTTTTTAGATATTTTTCGTGTCCAGCAAGATCAACTAGTGAAATTACTTTTTCTGAATTTAAATTTCTATATTTTTCTTCAAAATTAAGATCCTTTACTTTTTTGATTTCTGAATTTTTTTTTGTTTTTGTTGTTTCTAAACAAACTTCATCATCATTGGTTACATATTTAATAGGGTTTAATGTAATACTACTAGTACGACCTGTTTCAAGTTCATGTGAATGTTTTAATACTCTACTCCTTGCTAGTCCTCTACCATCATCTAGTTCTCCTTTTGTAAGTACACCAATAAGAGAACTTTTTCCAGCATCTACAGGACCACAAACAGTAATTATAAGCTCATTTTTCTCTTGAGACATTAGTTATAAAAAAATATTATAGATAATTATCTATTCAATTTTTAATTAAAAATTAATGATGTGCTTTTGTTTTACCTAATTCAGTTCTACATATAGGACATTTATATCCATAATTTTTTAGATAGGTATTTAGACAATCTGTATGAAAAATATGATTACATTTAATATCATATACTTCATCATCTACATCAAAACCTACCATACATATTGAACATTTTTCTTCTAACTTTTCTGTTAATTTTCTCTTTGGAAAACGATCTAATTCTTTATCATCAATAGTAACAAGAATATCTTCAAATTCATCTTCTTCTGTTGCTACTCCATTAAGTTCAGTAGCAAATGAATTTTGAAGTTGGTTTAAAAATTGCGATATCATATTCATATTACTATTTAAATTGTTTGATAAATCTCCAAGTGGTATCTGATATTCAAATGTTTGAATAATATTTTGATTATTATTTTCTTCTATATCATTATCATCATCAATCGAATCATTATTAGATTCATTATCAGAATTTGTATCATTTGTATTAGATTCTTCATTTATTGTATTTAAATTAGAATTTATAGGCATTTCAAATAAAGGTTCAGCTGGAATATTATAAAAATTACTTAACATATTCAAAGGAATAACATTAACAAAAATATCATGAATCATTTCTAAAGTTATGTTTGAATCTGGTAAATAAGTGTCATAAAATTCTTTCAAAAACAAATTTGCTTCTGTTATAGAATAATTATAAGAATAAATAAGAATTTGTTTTAGTTTTTTAACTATATCGTGTTCAGATAAAATGTAATCAGCTAATTGTATTCTTATGGCAAATAGTTCATCTAAACTAATACTTTCCATTGATTAATTTATAAGATTATATATTTTTAATTCAATTTTTACTATAAAGAAATACATTGAATTTATTATAATGATACAAGACATTCAAAATTATCTTCAACAAAATTACTATATTGAATTATTAAATTTATCGAAACAACATAACAATTATAAATTTTCAAATTATTTAGAAAGCAAATTAACAGAAAATGAAAAAATATTATCAGAATCTGAAACAGTATATTCAGATGATTTTATATTTAAAAAATCATGGTCAAAATTACATTTAACTCATAAACTTATAAAAGTTAAACAATATGTAAATACAATTCACTTAGATAAAAATGAAAGAAATATTCTATATAAAAAAATTTCTACCATGGTAAAAGAAAAACAAATACCAAATAAAGATATCTTTTATGATGTTAACACTACTAAAATTATTAAAATTAAGAACTTTTCATTTTAAGTTTAACAGGTGCATGATCACTACCCATAACTTCTGTAAGAATTGTTGACTTTTTTACATTGGGTAATAGTTTTTTAGAAACTAAAAAATAATCAATTCTCCATCCTTTGTTTTTTTCTCTTGCTTTATTCATATAAGACCAATAACTATATTTTATTTCGTCTTTATTTAAATGTCTAAATGTATCAATAAGATCTAAATCGTTCAAGTGCTTTTTAAAACTTTCTCTTTCTAGATCAGTAAAACCAGCACTTTTTTTATTTGTTTTTGGACTATGAATATCTATTTCTTCATTAGCAACATTTAAATCACCACAAACAATAATATTTTTCTTTTTTTGTAACCCTTTTAAATATTCTCTGAAAGCTGGGTCCCAAGTATCCACTCGATATTTGAGTCTTTGTAGAGCTTGTCCAGAGTTAGGTGTATAAACATGAATTAAGAAATAGTTATCAAATTCTAATGTAATTACTCTTCCTTCCATATCTAATTCTTGAATTCCAATTCCATAATTTACATTTAATGGTTTTTTTTTACTAAAAATAGCCGTACCGCTATATCCACCCCTTGATTTACATGTATCAAAATATCTGTATTTATATCCTGGTATTTTTCCCTTCAGGTCTTCTTCCACATCTACACTTGGACAACTCAATTTTGTTTCACCGAAACAAATTACACTTGGTTTTTCATTCTCAATTAAATCTAAAAGATGTTTTTTTTTAATTATACTTCTGATACCATTAACATTCCATGCTATAATCTTAGTCATTATAATTAATAGTTAATATTATATTTAAATTAATATAATATCAATTATTTTTATTAATAATTATATTAATAATAGTCTTTACCCTTACTTTGAGCAAGAACCAATTTTATTTTACCTAAAGCAGCTACTGAATATTGAACAACTAATGGATAATCATTCTTCAAAAATAACATAACTTCATTACATAAATTAGTACATTTTGTAAAAATTATTAAATATTTTAATTCAAATAAACCTTGAACTATTTCATCGCTATTTGTTAAATTATCAATACTTAAACCACCTTCCATTGTCGGTAATTCAAAATCTATATGTCCTATTTCTCCTTTACCAGAAAATGTAATACTTTCTGCTGTAGATTTTAATTCAATTTTATTTGTTGCGGATGACATATCTTTACAATATTTATGAAAATCTTGTGAAGCCATTGTAATAGCATATGGAAACTCTACAGGTTCAATTTCATAAGATAAATTTTCCAAATCCATTAAATTTATTCTAAATGTTTTCTTTTCTTTTTCATTTTCAAGAACCATAATTAATTTATTCATATCGTCAGAATCTATAATCCATGACATAGTATCGAAATTATTCATACACTTGATACATTTTAAAAAATTATTTAGATTAATACCTATTACTAATTTATCTAGGTTATAATTATAATCATAAATTTCAAACTTATCTGCTTCCAATTTACAATGAACAAGGATTGAATTTGTTTTATTTACTTCCTTAATTAAAATACCATTTTTTTCGTCATCCTCTTTATTTGGAAAAAATGTAATATTAACATCATTTAGCAATGAGTTAAGTGTATCAATTAAAATTTTTATTGGACCGGTTTGAGTAGTCTTTAACTCTAAGATCTTAACCATATAATCTTATTATCTAATTTTGTTTTAAATATGTATCTTAAAAAATTGATTTAATTATTTTATCTATATATATAGTATATATGGGAAAGCAGAGATGTTTTAAATGTAAAAAAAAAACTGGAATAATGGCACATACATGTAAGTGTAATTTAATTTTTTGTATAAAATGTCGATTACCTGAACAACATAATTGCACATTTGATTTTAAAACAGAAGGTAAAGAATTATTAGAAAAAAATTTAGTAAAAGTAGAAGCCAAAAAAGTAGAAAAGATTTAATTTATTAAAATAAAATATTATAAAAAATCTAATGTATAGTATATGTCCAATACCTATAGACTTGTAAATCCATATATTAAAGGAGACTTTAAAAGTAAGGTAACTGCCAAAAACTCTGTTGAAGCAGGTAAAAAACTTTACAAGAATCTTTCAGAACATTTTAATAATAATATTCCCAAGTTCTACTTTACTGTATACAAAGGAAGCAAAGAAGGAGGGAAATATTATCATTTTGAAGTCAGTGAGAAAAAAGTAAACGATGAAGTTAACTTTTCTTTAAGACCATATGAAGTTAAAAATAGCTCAGAACAAGTTACTAACTTTAAAAAAAATCTTAAAAACTTTAGAGGTAGATATGCTCAAGAACAAGAAGGAGGCGGTAAAAGAAGAAAATCAAAATCTAGAAAATCTAGAAAATCTACAAAATCTACAAAATCTAACGATAGTTCATCAGAAAGTGATGACTTTTACAGACAAGCTAAAAGTTTTGTTCCAGTAATTAATCAACCAATTACTTATATGTACTACGATCCATTAGTATACAGACTTGATGCTGTTCACATCCCAACTTTCTATGCTTATGTTACCCCATACATTGAAATTAATTTATTACCATAAATATATTTAAAAATTGATTATAAATAATATTATTTAATAATATTTATAATTAAATGAGGTATAATGATGATAGACCAACTATTAATACAATATGTACACACTGTGAAGCACATTTAAGTGGAAAAGGTGATGAAATTGGAAAAAAGATAGTAGATTCTGCAAAAGCTATTGGTTTATGTATGATAGCGATTTTTATGAGTGGCGGTGGAATGAATAATCACCACGATTTTAAAATAAAACAAGAAGGTACTGACGAAATATACAATGTTGAAAGTAAACACACTGAAATAAAATCAGATTGTAAAAAATATAAAACTCCTTGGGAAAAATCCGTTCAAGTTCTAAATGGTATAGGTAACAAATTTATAATTGGCATTATTTATTCTACAATATTTTATACAAAAATATTACCTCTTGTTAAAGAACACTACCAAATAAAAGCAGAAATTCCAGATTATGATACCTGGAGTTCAGATGCATTTAGGTGTGGTGATCCTAAAACTCCTTTTGTAAAGGAACTAAAAAAAAAATTTAGACAAAAATATCCAGGTAAAAGTTTAAATGGAATAGGAACAGATGGTATTGACTGGAGAAAAAAATTTTTGATTGATGTTTTTAATAAAATAAATACAGAATCTGTCAAGAAAGAATTTTTAAATCAAGTTAATCTTAAACTTTCTCAAATATTTAAAGAAAAGGATTTTTACATTTCAACATCTGGGAATATAGAAGATAATAACTTCAATGTAAAATGGTGGAAGTCTATTGATTTTAAAAATTTTAATAAAGTTGAATTTTCTATTAAAAAAGATATTATCATAAAATTATCTAATGAATCTAGAACTATGAAAGGAATTTTAAGATGGGGTAAAGGTTGTGGTTTTACAAATATTCGATTTGATGCTAAATAAAATAATTATTTTAATTTATTAATTTTTTAATTACAATTTCTATTAATGGTGGTGGAACAGCATTACCAATCATTACAATTTGATCAGATTTTTTTCCTGTTAATTTATAATCTTTTGGAAAACCTTGAATTTGTTTTAATTCATCTGGGAGTAAACATCTCAGATAATATCCATTTTTATTTTTTAATGGAACAAATAATCTTGGTTGTCTCGCATATGTACATATAATTGTTTTACAAGGGTTACGAATATCAATAATCTCTCCATGAATACTTGATATTCGTTTACTAAATGATAATCTGTTAGGATATGTTTTACCACCATATTGATAATCAACATCATTTGCTAATAGTTTTAAATTAGGATGAGGATCATCAATATCTTCATCATTATCCATATCTGTTAAAATACATTCTTCTGGAATAGTATTAAAAACATGATAATTTGGATTATCTTCATTAATTTTTGTAGCCCCTGTCATATCAAAGTTTACAATATTTAATAAATTTGGTTTAGTATAAAGTTCCTCAGGGAATTCAAATGTAGGTCCATTTAAAACACCTACAATAATAAGTCGTTCTCTCTTTTGTGGTACTCCATATTTATGTGCTTTCATCACTTGATGTGACATATTGTATCCTAAATTACTAAATTCTGATTCAATAACATCTATATAATTTTCACCTGAATCTGTTTTACGGGATAGTAAACCTTTTACATTTTCTCCAATAATATATTTTGGTTTTAGTAATTTTGTAACTCTTAAAAATTCTTTAAATAATGTATTTCTTGGATCACTCGGTAGTTTCTTGCCAGCATTAGAAAATCCTTGACAAGGAAAACCAGCAAATATAAGATTTACCTTTTTATTTTTATACTTTAAGATTTCTTCTTCTGTTGTTTTTGTAATATCACCATCCCCTAATAATTTACATTTACTAGGATCAAAATTACAATCATGAGTTTCACAAAATTTCTTTTCCTTTTCAGAGTAAGCTATTAACTTTATACCACAATTTTTAATTGCTAAAGAATCGCCACCCATTCCTGAAAATAAACTAATTGCTTTCATTATATACAAAATTATAATCATAACTTTAATTATAATCAATTTTTATAAAATAAATTAACATTTGCTATTATATAATTCTTTGTAACAATTAATAAGTTCATTAGTAATCTTGTAATACAGATGATTTATACTCTCCTTTACCTCAAATGATTCTAAATACTTACTTTCACAATTAAGTAAATATTTTTGAAATCCTTCAAAATTTAACATTATTTCTCCACCATCATCATGATATAATTTTGTTTTTCTGTAAAGATACATAAAATGTTGTAAATATTCTGATTTTAGTTTATCAGATTTATATTGAATTATTGTATCTAACTGATTAACATTAATAATATATTCATCTTTATCATTATGACTTGAAAATAATAATTCACCAAAATATTTATTTCCTACTAATTTTGTTAAATGTTGTTTAACAAATTCATCAGGATTGTTTAAGAGCAAATCTTTTTGAATATTCTTGTAAATGCTTTTTAAATTATAATCTTCCAAATTAATATAAAATTTATGATCTATATCTTCCTCGCCAAACGATAATACTATTTTTTTATAAGGTGTATCAAAAGATATTGTATAGATATTTGCCAATTTATTATAACATTCGTATTTAGCTTTTGTATATGTCTCTCCAATATACTCTAAAATATAATTACTATTAATAGAATTTCTATCTTTTAAAAATGTAACAAATTCTTCTAAGAAATCTTTAATTTTACTCTGAAATAGATCTAGGTTTTCATTATTTACATTCATATAATTAATTAAAAGATAATCTCTGTTATAATTTTCTAAAGATCCAATAGCATCACAATAATTCGAAAATTGAATTAGAGGTAGGTAATATGTTTTATCTTTCATAAAGATAATATTTTTATTCTTTAATGAAAATAAACATGTTGTTTTTGGAACTTCTTTTACTCCAAACAAAAATAAATTTAATTCTTCTAAACATATACTTCTCCCATGCTTTGAATCCAAAATAATTTTTGAGTTTTTATTAAAAATATTATGTGAACTAATAGCAGCCATTAAAATAAATAAATGAAAAATAAGTATTATTCAATTTTTTGGAATACATAATATCTAAATAAGAAAGACCAATCTCTACTCTCTTTATCAGCACCCTTCAAATCTCCATAAAATTGTGCTACTTTTTCATAAAATTGTTTATTCTTTTGATTTTCTTCGTACTTGATTGCTTCTTGAAAATATGGTTTATTTAATTTAAATATGTTTTGAAATAAATCTGTATCTACAAGACGACAACCTGCCATTTTCATTGTATTAACTAAAAGTTCTTTTGATACTAAATATTCTTCTAAATAAGTATCTTCATTACTAATCCAAGACATATGAACATCAACCGCTTGACCTGTTTTATGTTGTAGATCACCCTCATATTTTTTAATGATTTCAAATAGTTTAACTCTTTGTCCTTCTTCGTTTGTATAAACAGATGTATATCTACCTTTTTCATTAAATTTAGAATGTATTATATCTCCATCAAATAGAGTAAGTAAAATATATCCATCCTTTTTTAAACTATTTTTAATATTAGTTATTAAATTCTTGATAGAAGTAGAACTTGAAAATAGGTAATGAATTACGAACTGTGAAGTAATAACATCATATTTTTTATTACTACTAAATACTTTACTAATTACTTTTTTGTTTTCATCTGAAATATTTGTAAGAGCTTTTTCTTGATCTGATGGATTTAATAATGCTGAAGCATCTGCTTGTAAAAAAGTAACTTTACCAAAATCTGGAAACTTTTTTCTGAGATAACTAAATCTACTAATAGCACCATCTGTTGCAGAATAGATACCTTCAAAATCAACATCAAAACCTACATATTCTCCTACACGAGCATGATATATTTTTAAAATATCACCACCTCTACCGCAACCAATATCAAGTACACTTTGTCTTTGAAATTTACCATTAGCACCTTTAATTGGTGAACAATATGTATAGATAATAATTGATTTAATCCAATTATGAAATTCACGAAGTTTCTTAATGAGGTTTGTAACTTTTTGATAATAAATATCCTGTTTCTTTTGAGAGGAAATTATACTACTATTTAATCTAGAAGAAAGTATTTTCATCTGAGTCACATAATTCTTTGGATTTGATAAATTTTTAACTTCTTCAATTGTAACAGATTCCTTAATAGATTTCCATACTCTAATTGCAATATCATTAAAATTACCATATCTTTTTCTATTTCTTTTAACTGATTCAGTCTTATCCCATCTTGTTCTTAAAACTTTCCATTTATATTGATGTGGTAATTTAGAATCTAAATTATAGTTAACTTCAATAACTGTATCATCTTGTACAAGATTACCTCTAACATCTCTTACTTGACCATCTTCTATTGGAAAAAAAGCTTGATGATTATTTTGCTCAGGCATAAATTTAACTGGTACTTCCTTATCTCCAATCATGTCACCAACATAAAAATTAACAACTCTAAAAGTTTTATCTTTTATAATATCAGGTAATGAATTATCAAAAATTTCCATTTCTTTTCCAGTCTCGTTGTTTTTCTCAATTCTAATATAAACATCCAAAGAATTTGTTGTAGGTGGTTTAAATTTATAAATTGGTAATTTTTGGGCTTTTTTATCTCTTGTATATTTTTGTTCAATACCTGTATAAATAACACCATCTAATACATACGGACATTTAACCTGAGAGTTAATTGTACAGTTATTCCAAATTAATATGGAGAATAAGAAAACTTCTGACTTACTTGCTCCTGTTGGATATAAAAATATTTTTGGATAGAATAATATATCATTTTTATTAATCTCGTTAATATGTTTATCTAAACTGTCAAAGAACATTTCTATTTCTTTTTGATAATGACTTTTAATCTTATTAATATTAAAATCCTTATCATAGTCTTTTATCTTATAATATTTGTTTTTAGGAAAAATAACATTTAGTGCTTTTACCATACTTTCTTGTCTTTTTTGTAATGAAACTTCATTTCTCAAATCTTTACCATCATAATACAAACAATCATATGTCATGAATAAATATTTTTGTTTTTCTTCTAGATAAATATATTCTCCTTCAATTACAGTACTATCAATTTCATCTGCTCCTTTTGTTGTTTTTATTAATTTTACATTTAAATTATTTGAAATTAAATACATTAATCCCATATGAATAAACAAGACAAATTTATCACCATCTGCTTTATCTGTTACACTATATTTATTTGGAATATTATCAACAAAGTGTTGAACTTCCGCATTTATTGGTTGCATGGAATATAAATTATTAAAATTATTATTATTACTTCCATACATTAATGTTTTGTAAGCCTTAATAATATCACTTGTTGAATCATTTTTTATAACATGATCACTCTGTTGTAATACTTTTTTAATACTAATAATTTCAGACATGATAACATCAAGCATTTTATCATTTGGTTTAGCTTCTGGTGAATAATCAATTTCTAATTCATAGTTCTTTTCTGAATTATTAATATTTTTAATATCATTATCCATTTTTGTAATTGTAAGATCTATATGTAAATCTTTTTTAATTTCCAATGATAATCTCTGTTTTAATCTAAATATAATATTCTTATTATCATCGTTTGATAATTTTTTTAATTTATCCAAATCAGATTTTCCAATTGTTTGCTCTTTTGATTTTCTAAGTCTAATATCATAATCATTAAAATCAGTAATGTTACTCTTAGATTTTATTTTATGAATTAATTCAAATTTGTCTAAGAATTGATCAACTATTAGTTCAAATATTTTAGTATTTTTTTTCTGATGAACAGTTTCTAAAAAACTATTAACATTATCTTCATCTTTCATACTAAATCTAAATACATTTTCAAATGAATTAGAATAGGCTATATCTAATTGAAAAATATTTTTAACTACAAGTTTATCAAGTTGACTTCTATATTTCATGTATTTCATTACATTTATAAAATCACCAATGATTAATTTATTATCACTCTTGTAATTATTAAACATAATTTCGAATTCGTCTCCTTTAGTAATATTACCAAAAAGTTGCTTAATTTTGCTTTTATGTTCTAACATTATTAATTATTATATATATAATTTTATATATATTTTAATCAATTTTTATATTATTTTTCTAATTTTATATATATATGGAATATTTTAAATTTATAAAAATATTAAATGATAATAACATTAGCTTATTTGATTATGAAATTAGATATGCTTTTAATAATTATTTAAATTTTAAACAAAAAAATGAAAATATAAATTTAAAAAAAATTAAAAACAAATATATCTTAAAAAATGTTATTGATAATTTAGTTGTTTATAATGAAACAAATGTAAAAAATTATTTTAATTCAATTAATTAGTTTAATAATTATTTAATTTATAATTTATTAATTATATGGATATAGGTAAATTAAATTTATATGAAATTTTAAATGCAGATAAAGATTCTACAAGTGAAGATATAACTAATTCTTATCAATTTTGTATTAAAAAATACAAATTTTTACCTTTTTTAACACAGAACCAAAAAAATGATATTAAAAAATTAAATATCGCTAAATATATTTTAACTAACACAGAAAAAAGAAATATTTATGATAAAAAATTTTTGAATATTGAAGATAAATCTAAAAATGAAGATAAAAAATTAAATGCTACAGCTATTTGTGATAGAATATTTAGTTTATAGTTTATTATTTATATATATTATATAATATATATAAATATTTATGAGTGAAAAAAAAATAATTTTAATACAAAGAACTTTTAGAGAATTTTTAATAAATAAACAAATTAAAAAAATTAATTTTTTTAATTTGGATCAAAGAATACATATTGAAGAATTTATGAAACTTATAAAAAAAAAAGAAATTATAACTATATTTAAGAATTTTATTAACTTAATAAAAAATAGATATGGAAATTTAGATATTACTCCAAATATATTAATAAGTAGTTTTTTATTTAATATATACACAGAAGATATCATGGGAACAGAATCATTACATAATATAGATATAAATTTAATATATTGGTCAAAAAAGATAAATGAATTATTTAGAGAAGAAAATCTTAATTTAAAAAAGTTTCATATCTTTATTTCTAATTATAATGAACTATTTAAAAATTGGAAAGAATTAGATAAAAATAGAACTATTGAAAGAATTATAGTTTCATATTACAATAGAAAAGAACATATAAAGTTAATAAAGGAACAAAATATTGACACAAGTCAAGAATCTATTCTAGAACTAGAAGATCAATGTGTTACTTTATTATCTTCTGTAAAATTTATTGATCCTGACTTTGATGTAAAATATTTTTTAGAAAACTATGAATTAGTTTATGATAATTTAGTTAAAGGTTATGATAATATTTTGCAATCAATTAATAAAAATTTTGAAAAAGCTTATTTAGATTTTTTAATCAATGAATTTAGTAATGGTAATATAAAAATAATTCTAGATAATATAAAAGAGATTAATAAAAAAATAGAACTTTTATATGATAAAAATAAAGATTATTTTATTGAAAATAGTATTCTCAAAATAAATTATACTGAACTTCTTTTAGAAAATAAATGGTCTCCCGAATTAAGTAATTATTTTATTTTTATTTTTACTAATATAATCAATCTATCAGCACCAATGGATGATAAAGATAATTTAATTTGTTTTGAAGAATTAAAAATTCAAGTTATCAATGAAGATTTTCCTACCAGTTTATGTAAGTGTATTATTCTAATTAACCAAAAAATTGATTTAATTAATATGAGATTAAAAAATTTAAAATCTAAATAATCTTATAATCAGATGATTAACATTGAAGTTGTAACTTGTGAAATAATTAATTTGAAACTAAAATTTACATCAGAAATTAGTATAAAAAATTATATTGAAAGATATTATAATTTAAAAATTAATGATCAAATTTGGACATGTAATAACAAAATAATTAATCAACTTGAAGATGATAAAAATTATTTAGTTTTTAAATCAGATCCATTCGTTAATATAAAAGTTCTAAAAGATAATAATATCATCTCATTACCTCAAATATCAAAAAAGACAAAAATTAAAGAAATAAATAAAATGTTTAATTTTAATAATTTATATTATAATAATAAAAAGTTAAAATCAAACTATACACTTGATAAATATGACATCACTGATAATTCCATTTTATATGTAAATATTTAGGCTAAGGCATTTTCTTGCTCAACATCATCAGATCTTCTATTTCTGTTATATCTAAAGTGTTTACCACTAAGTGATTCACTTAAGTTATAATTGCGGAATCCACCATCATCCGTCATTAAATTATCAAAACAGTTTTTAGTATCAACTGTTAGATCACCACATTCTAAATAGTTGTTATTTTTCTTATATAATTTGTAGTATAATACATTTCCTCCAGTATTTTCTTCAATATATTTTGTATGTTCTTGTTTTACAGTATTATAATCAGTTTCTTCAGTCAATCCTTTCATTGTAAAGAATACTCTGTAATGGGCAAATTTCACACGAAGTTTATCTGAATGATCTCTTTTAAGTGTTTTAAGAGCAGCAAGAGAATTATCTACTGAATCAAAAGTTAAAAAATGTGAAGAAGTTTTGTCTGTTACTACATTTGATTCCAAACCTTGTAGTCCATTTAAAATTTCATTTACTGTAGAACTGTCTTCATCTTGGTTTACTTTAACAAGTAGAGTACGTCCTGGTTTTTTCCTTCTAAGTAGAGGTTTACTAACATTTTCTTGGGGATTATTCATTTTATTCTTAATAGTATAATGTATTATTTCTTTAAATAATTGTATAATATTTTAAAATCATTTGGATTTATATATTTTTCCATTATAGTAAAAAAATTTAGTAATTCAATATTCATCTCTTCATTTTTTCTTTCATAAATTTTATGTTTATCAATTAAATTTTTATAAATTTCATATTTAATAAACAATAAAAAAAACTTTTTAAAATATGTTATTTTAATAATATAATTTAATTTTGTTTCATAATCTTCAATTTTTCTTTGATACACATTTATCAATGTATTTCTTTCTGAATTTTCGTAAAAAAACATTAAATTAAATTTATTATAATTTACTGTAAGAATATCAAAAAAATCAACTTGTTTTAAAATAAAATGAACATTTGATATTTCTGGTATTAATTTTTGATAAATTTCATTTTTTGGAAACTTTTTATAAAGTTCTTGTAAAAATAATACATCAAAAGCTGAATATAAAATTAATTCTTTTTTTAAATTTTTAACTTCAATATAAATATTATAAATTGGACCCATTTTTTCTTCATTGCTAATTAAAAAATCAAATTGTTTATTATTTACTACATTCATTTGTTTTAATAAATAATATATTTTACATTTATTTTCATTTAATTTATTTTCTATATTGTAATATTCACATAAATATTTAGTATCATATAAATTATGACAAAATTCAATTTGTTCTTGATTTGTTTTAAAAATTTCTGAAAATAAGTAAGGTATATCTAATGATTCACCACCGTGAATAATTTTAGTATTTGTTTTAGATTGTAAAAATTTTTTTAAAATATTTAAATTCTCTTCATTTAAATCATTTGGATTAAATAGATAAATTATTATTGAATTTAAATTATTATCTATACTTATTTGCATTAATGCTATTTCTCTTTTTGTTTTATCTTTACTTCTATTAAATTCAAAATCTATTCCAATTAAAGAATTATTTAAATTTTTTTTTAAATATTCTATCATTAGATTAATTTTATCTTTATTTTCACATACTTTTATCAAATATTTTTTATTAATTAAATCTGGATAAATTGTTCTTTTTCCATCTAATATCATTTAATTTAATTTAGAATAAAAATCTATGATTATATATATAATGGTAAATGAAATGTATAAAAATAAATATTTAAAATACAAACAAAAATATGATACATTAGTTAAATCAATTGATCCTTCTGAATTAAAACAAATTAAAATACGATTAAATAAATTAAATTCTGATTTAAATAATTTAATCAGCGAAAGTGAAAATAATCAAGATTCGAATAGAGACATGCAACCACCATCTAGACAACAACCACCATCTAGACAGCAATCACCATCTAGACAACCATCACCATCTAGACAACAACCACCATCTAGACAACAACCAAAACAACCAAAACAACCAAAACAACCAAACCAGACAACTAGACAACAACCATCATCTAGACAACAACCACCAACTAGACAACAACCAAAACAACCAAAACAACCAAAACAACCAAAACAACCAGAACAGACAACTAGACAACAACCAACTCAAAATGTTAATTTACAAGATACATTAAATAAACCTGGAGTTGATGATCTTACTGAAAACTATGAACGAATCAAAGTCGATGAAAAAGACTTGAGTGGTTTAGTCGATACCGATTCTCCACTTACTGTAAGTTTTGAAACAATAAATGTATCTTTTGATCAAGATGATAATAATTTATTAAATAAACCAAAAAGTAATAATCCTTTTTTAAATTAAATATCGTTTATTAATGCTGATTTTAGTTCTTCAAATACTACTTCTAATTTTGAATTTTTTCTCTCATTTTTCCATTCTTCAATTGTAGAAAGAATTTCATCTTTCTTCAATTTAAAATGTTCATGAATAAAGTCTTTATACCATGGTTTAGGATTTTTAATTTGTTGAATCATTGAATATGCTACTGTTCCAAATCTAATATTATCATTATAATCATTACTATGTTTTATTCCAGATGGTGTGTTCATCGATCTTTCATAACCTGGTTCATTAAAATATGGTTTCTCAATCATAATTAGAGATTGAATAGAAATCAAAACTTGTAAGAAGGTCGATATGCCTGGATTCCAGCTTTCACCCTTTTGACCACTCCATGTACCAAGCAAAGATAAACATACTTTACCATTAGCATAAAGATTTGGATTAAATCTAAATTGTCCACCATTTGTTGTTTCAATTAGAACTTTAGGAACTACATTTGGATAATCAGGAGGAAAATAAGCATGAAATTCAAAAATCCCATTATGATAAGGTGTATCTTTTGGTCCTATGATTAAAAATGAAATACATTGAATATTTTCACATGTCCTTAATACAATACTTGAATCATAGTTAATAGGAAGATTTGATTTTAGAGAAGATATTTCTGAAACAATTCTAATAATATTTTTCTTATTTGTACATGGAGATATATTTTTGAAAAATAAATGATTTTGATTTAATTCAAATAAACCATTTTGTTCCTTTTTTACAAGAGAAATATAGCTGTCTTCATTTAATTCAATAGTTGTATTTTCTTTTTCTTCTAAATTATACTCATCGAGAAACTCATACTGCTTTGTTAAGTCATTAAGATCAACAAAAGATTCATTCTCATGTGGAATATGTAAAATTTCTTTAATTTGATTAAAGATATCATTTGTATTTTGTTTAAACTCAACATATTGTTCTTTATCAAGTTTAAGAATTTCTAACAATACTAGTAAACTTTGATAGAATTGTATATTTTTTGTCAAATCTAATAGAACAACACCTTCATAATTACTTTTAATAATATTGTACAAAACTATTTTATCAGAACTGATGAGATTATCATTTTGTTTTTTTAGAATATCTATAATATTTTGAACATGTTGATGAGTATCTTCCGTTTTATCTGATTGACTTTGTAAGTAGTTCATAATATCCCATTCTGATTTTTGATCATGACCGTACCCAGTTCCACTAGACCAAAAACTAGACGATTGTTTAGTTGTGTTATATGATATTTTAGGAAATGGTAATTCAAAAACAACATTCGAGTCAATTGTGATATTACTCGAAAGTTTATTAATTCCCATAATATTGATATCTAGTTCAGATAAAATAGAATCATTTGAATTAATTTTATGCTCTACATCTATATTTGTTAAAAGTAAACTTTCTAATTCTTTTGCCAATTCTAAGAGTATACTTTCTAAACTTATTGTATAGTTCCAAAATTCTGTAGACCAAAATTTATTATTTACAATCGAATTAATTAATCTTCTTGTAATTAATGGTCTTTTATATTCAATAGTAGGTGGTTTAAAAGGATAAAAGTATGGATCAACTGATAATTTAATTTCAATATAATTATATCCAAATTCTTTTTTTAATCTATTTAGTAACAAATTAATTTCTTTATTACTTTCATCATAGCAAATTCTAAAATATAATTCATATGGATTATTATCCTTAATGTAAATATAATGTTTATAATTTGAATTTATGTTAATCAGTTTAATTTCATTAATAATATTTTCAAAAATAACTTTTGGATTCCATAATAAATGTTTTATTTTCTTATCTAATGAATTTATTTCTTTGTTACTATTTTTAATATTTTCTGCAAAATAATTATATAGCATATCAAAGTTTATTTCTGTTTTAAGTTTTTTTGATACTGATGTTGAAAATAAATTATATTTTTGATTTTTCTTATTTGTTTTCTTATAATTCTGAAAAAACTTGATCATTTCTATTTGAGCAGTTGGTTGATCTAAATTGAAAAGAACCAAATTTAAAATGTTATTTTCTTCTTCATTTAGTTTATCACAATCATAGTATTTTTCTTGTGGATAAAATTTTGTTACAAATTCATTGTATACCATAGAACATGAAATAGTTTCTGAATTTCCTCCATCATGAATAAGAGCCATTAATTATGTTATATATAAGTATAAATAATATAATCAATTTTTTATCTTATTATGTTATTATGTGTGAATAAATTAATCTCGAGTAGACATCGCAACCTCTGTCATCCGAGCAACATTAGCACTGTCGTTAAACGGTGCCTCAGCAATGCTACAGATAGTATCAGTTACCATATCAAAGCTCTCGTGAAAGATGATCTCCATGAACTTTCGCTCAGGATCAACATCAGCAACAGTTGCTCCAGTATGCTCGTCTACTACCATCTCGTAATTACCAGTTAGAACTGCATTCATTACACCCTGGTTTGCACCCTCGGTGAGAATGATTCCAAGCTCCTTCTTATAAGCTGGGAACGACGGTCGCCCTACCTGAAGGTTATGGAAAATAGTAATTGGTACAGGAATACCTGTACATGCAAATCGAGTCTTCATTCGCTCAACTGCAGTATGACCATTGCGACATGCCATGTTAAACTGCATATCAGAACCAATCCAGTGATGAATCTTTGTACCCTTTGGATCTACACCCGTTGACTTGAAGTACCCCTCAAGGAGATCTAGAATCAGTGTGTTGGCTGCATCAAAGTTTGTGCTACCACCCCAGTCACTATGACTCATCCGACTGAGCCAGTCATAAATATCTCCCTCAGGATAACCAGTAGTTGTCTTCTTCCCAAGAGAAATCCACCGAGGGCTAGTTGAAAAGGTAAGGAAACTAAAGTGTGGCTGAGAATGGAGAATGTTTAGCAGAGTTACCATGATACCCATCATCATAGCATACTTCATAACACTACCCATTGAGCCTGACATGTCAATAGTAGCAATGAAGATAGAATGTGAAGGCTTTGGACCTACACAACCACCCTCTGTCCACTGCTCGACATTCACCTCATGAATTGTAGTCATTGTCTTGATTAGATCCTTAAGGATACTCATAAACTGGGCATGATGAACAGCACGCTCTGCCGTTGAAGCAGAAATTGTACTTGATGTAGTGTAAAATCCACCCATAGAATACTTCTGGAAGATAGTATTTGTAAGCTCAAAGATACCCATTCCGGCACCCTTGATTGCCCCATCTACTGCCTTCTCAACAGTTCGCTTACGGAGAGCAACAGCTGCATCATTATCTGGACGACGATTACCTGTATCCATCAGGTGTGCTGGAAGAACCCCCCCTCGAACCTCGTTCACAAAGAAGCTTACATTCTTTCGCATACAACCTGCCGGAACAGAACTTGGGTTAATAAAGTTTAGAGACATTGTTGACATGTGACACTCGGTAGTATCTAGGATAACATTGAGTGATGAACAAAACCAACGGAGAAGCATATCAGTCTTGTTGACCCATGCATCACCACGACTTGCTACCTCCTCAAAACCATTCGAAGAATCTGGATTAATAAGCTTGCCACTAATTAGCATACGAAGATTACCACGATACTTTGAGCTTCGTGGAATCCAACGACCAATAAGTGTTAGCTTTCCATCAAGACTACGATACTTGCCAATAATTGCCTTATTAGCAGCATCCTTCTCACCAGGTGAACAAGTATCATCATTCTTAAGCATGGTCTTAACATCCTTATCATCATGTAGCTGACGAATGTTCTTATCAATCTCTGTTGTAGTCATATCTGAGAATGACTTTCCAAAGAGATGAAACGAATCCATGTTCAGTGCATGATAAATAATATCTAGGCAACCATTCATTAGTGAATCATTGTTCATTGCTACACTCATACTGAGCATTGCTACAATATCACCATAGTAACCAAAATGTGGAAAGTTCATAATCTGTGCGACTGTAGTCTTAGGAAAGTCCTCAACGAGCCGACTAATCAGCCAGTAAGAGATCGATCGCTCACCCTGTCCGTGAACAGCACGACCATCCTTCACAATACCTCGCTTGTAAAACAGTAGACGAAACACCATGTTCCAAAATACTGCTACATCAGTCTTCTTTGAACTATTAATCATCTTTCGAAGATTATCATATAGACCATTCCAACGAGACAGAATCTCAGGAGGAATGTGATCAAGAGGATTCTCTGATCGCTTCTCCTGCTTTGGTCGCTTGCTACCACTACCCTTCACCTTTGGTGTAGAGCTACGATAGAGACTAGTTACCTCAGTTGAAAACTCCATAATCTTTGCAGTTACATCATGTCCAAGAGTTCGCCAACACTCATCGCCGTTAGCAGTGATACCACCACGACAAGAGTCTCGCTCGGTTACTGCAGACCCCTTAGAACCAGCGGAATCTAGGTATGAACCTAGACCACCAGAAGGAGTACTCGTAGCATGTGATGCTGTCCGAGAAACCTTAGAACTTATCTTTGCTGCTGCCATACGGTCAGCAAGTGTTGAGTTTGTGTTATTAACAGAATTACTATTGTAAGACATTAATAATATAATATGCCTAAATTTATAATATTTTCAATTTTTTTTAAATAATGCTACTATCCCTATTAAATAGATATCTCCAAAAGTTGATTTAGTAACTGAATATTCTAACTCTGATAATTTTATAATATAATGACATATTTTATGATCTTCAATGTTATCAAGTTTCTTTTCAATTAAATTATTTGTAATATACTTGATAAAAATAGATGCAGAATACCCAGTATCAATTATATTTTGTTTTAGTATTTTATAAACAAAATCAAAACTATATTTTTTATCAAGTAATATATTACAAAAATAATCTATTTCCTTAAAAGATGGAATTCCAAATATTTTGAAACAATCCTCCTTTTTAATATTAATTTTATTGTAACTAATACTTTGTAACATATTGATTGATTTTCTTAAATCACCCTCAGCTAGATTTGTTAGTATTCCAATAGTGCTTTTTGTTATTTTAATATTTTCTTTTTTACTAATATATTTAATTCTATTATGAATTGAACTATTATCAATTATGTTAAATTTTAAACTAATACATCTACTTTTAATCTCATTAATAATTTTATTTTCATAATTACATATAAAACAAAATCTTGTACAAGAAGAATACTTTTCTATAATTCTTTTTAAAGCAGATTGAGCATCAAATGTCATACTATCTGCTTCATCTAATATAATTAATTTTATTTTATTTTGAAAAATAGATATTTTTTCAGCAAAACATTTTATTTCGTCGCGAACAGTATTTATACCACGATCGTCAGAAGCATCTAATTTCATTACCATTAGTGCTTGATTATTTCCATAAAATTTATTAATAATTCCTTGTATTAAAGATGTTTTACCTGTACCAGATTTACCATAGAAAAGTAGATTAGGAAGAAATTTATTATCTGTCATATTTTTTAACAATTCTACAATTTTATCTTGCCCAACCAAATTATCTAAATCTTTTGGTCTATATTTTTCAATCCATATGTTTTGAGCCATATTTATAAATAATAAATTTACTTTATATATATTTATTATTAATAAAAATTATAATGATAGTATATAATAAAAAAAATTATAAAATTGTATTTTTTCATTACAACCAGTAATTAAGTTTTGATCTATTTCAATAAGTTTTAATATTAGTAATGATTTTACATTATCATCTAAATCAAAATCATCTAAAAGAATATCTGTTAAGTTTTTAATTTGATTAACAAAAGAATATGAATCATTTGATAATTTCTGTAAATATTTTTTTAACAATTTTTCATTTTTTGATATTGCTAAATTTAGTAATTTTTTTAGCTTTTCTTTATTTATTATACCCAAAATATCATAAATGTTTTGTGTTGTAATAAAGTTTTCATCGTCATGAATATATCTACATTTTTGTAAAAGATTTATTCCTTTTCTTAAATCACCTCTTGATAATTCATTTATTAATTCTATTGTATTTTCATCTAATTTTAGTTTTTCTTTAAGACCAATTTCTCTAATTTTTTCTTTTATTTTTTCTGTATGAATAGGCTTAAACCTAATTAATGAACATCTTGAAATAATAGGATCAATAATTTTATGATGATAGTTACAAATTATACAAAATCTAGTAATCTTACCATACTCTTCCATAATTTTTCTTAATGCAAATTGTGAATCAACAGTCATACTATCCGCTTCATCTAAAATTATTATTTTAAAATCAGGTATACCTTCTTTCTTATTTAATGCTAATTGTGCATAAACCTTAATTTTATCTCTCACTACTTTTATTCCTCTTTCATCTGATGCATTTAGTTCAATTACTCTATTTTTATATTCATCTTTAAATAAATCTTTTGCTAATGCTAAAACTGTAGAAGTTTTACCACTACCAGATGGACCAAAAAATAATAAATGTGGCATATTCTTTTTTTCTAAAATATTTTCTAATGATTTTAAAATCTCTTCTTGAGATAAAATGTGATTAATTGTAGATGGTCTATATTTTTCTACCCATAATTGACTCATTAAATGATATTAAGCTTTTTATTTTATATATATATATTTAAATACTATTAATAAATTGTTCAGTATCAAAACTTTCTTTTTCATATTTTTTAAATCTTTAACGGGTTAAATGTTTTCATTAGTATGTTTAAGAAAAATGATTTAAAATTGTAATAATATTTTATATTATATAATGTTTTTTACACCTTTCATTTTTAATAAAGATAATTCTCCTAAAAAAGAAAAAATATATTATGTTTATCATCTTAAATCTAATAAATCTAATAAATCTAATAAATCTAATAAATCTAGTAAATTAATTAATGGAACAATACTATAATATTTATCCAAAAATTATAAAAAATATATTTTCTATTATACTTTATATGGATAATAAAAAATGTACTCAATCTACGGTTAATAATCCTTACATGAATTATTTACCATTTGATGATCCTACAAAATCAAAAGCATGTACATATAATGATAATCTTGTTAAAGAAAATTTTTATACAGGTACTGTAAGTGATCCAACAAAACAATGGAGTGGTACTAATTTTGATAGATATTTTTTTACTCAACCTATTACAGAAAGTGTTTCTGATTTAAATACATTTCTTGATTTTGTTTATCCAAATGCTGATACTTGTAGAGAAAGTAATTATAATTGTTTCATAAATATGGATACGACAACTTCTTTTGATAGACTTGTTTTTGAACCTGGTACAACACAACCAAATTATCAAAATGTTACTGGTTTATATGATAAAATAAAAACTATTACAGATAGAGTTGATGAAATGGAACATAGTGTAATTAATTTAAATAACCGACAAAGGGTTAAAATAAGAAATAATATTGTAAATGAAATTAATGGTGAACGAACTTCAACTAAAAAAAACTTACATGTCGGTGGCAGAGGGAACTAAATGAATCGCCATAACTTTAAATTTTTTTAAATTATAATTTTTATATAGATTATTATAATATAAATTACCTTCTTCACAATTTGTTACTAATGGTAAAGTTTCTTTAATATTTTCTTGTGATAGCAATTCTTCAAAACTATCATATAAAACTATTTTTTTTACTTTTTTTGTAATTTTATTACTATCGTTTTTAAATGTTAAAATAGTTTTATCAGTAATATTTTTAAATATACCTCGAAATAATCTTACTTCTACAGTTTTAATTTCTTTTTCAATTAATTCATATGGAGTTTTTTTAATAAAAATAATAGTTTCGTCCATAGTATTTTTATTGAAATTTATAATTCTTATATGGAACTTGATTACATAAAAGTGGATATAAAATGCCTCCAACTACTGTAATCATAAGTAAAATAGAAGATAAATTATAAAAATATATACCAACGGTTGTTGTTTTATCTAGATTATAAATAAGTATTATTAAAATGAATGAGAGTATATAAGGAAAATCATAATATAGACTTCGGAACATATTAATTTTTCAATTTTTAAAAAATATATTAGGAAAAACTTACATATCGGTGGTAGGGGAAACTAAATATATTAAATATTTCTTAATATTATAGTTTTAATTATTTTAGAAGTAGAACATTCAGTTTGATTCTTATCATATGGAAAATTTATCATCATCTTATTTTTAATAGGCACTTTGTAATGTTCTTCCCATTTACCTAAATCACCCCCAGAATATATTACCTTATCTATTCTGTATTTGTTAATAAAATCCTGTGTAATTCCAAAAAAAGGAGAATCTTTAATAACTTTATCTACAATTTTAATATTTTCAAGCATACTACACCTGTGATCTAAATTAAGTATTGGAATTCTTTTATAAGATTCTACATTTTTATCACTAATAACACCAACTATTAAATAATTTCCATATTTTTTACATTCTTTTAAAAAAGCAATATGTCCGGGATGTAAAAGATCAAAAGTACCATCAGCATAAATAACTTTATTTTCCATAATATAATAATACGAAATTTATATTTAAATTATTTTCATTTATAAAATTTTTAAAAATATATAAATATATTATGAAAATAATATTATAATGGATAAAAATATATTTGTAGAACTTCAGTATGCTGATGATCTTTTTAATAAAAAAATGAATAAAAGTAGAGAAAATTATAATATTATTCTTAAAAAACTAAAAAATAAAAATAAAACAAGTGATATATTAGAAACAGAAAAATACTGTATAAATAAAATAAATAGTATAAATTATTTTAAAAAACTAAAAGAAGGAAATAAAGAATATTTTGAAAATTTAGAAGAGATAGATTTTAATGCTAAAAATAATAAAGGTATAAACTTGGCACATCAATGTATAAAACTTGGCGATACAACAATTTTAAATATATTTTTTAAAAAAGGGCTTAAAATAAATAATGTATGTAATAATTATACTTTATTTGAATTTGCTTGTTTGGAAAAAGATATAAATGTAATTACATTTTTAATTAATAATGGTGCTGATTTACAAAAACATTTATATTTTAGAAAAGATACAAAAAAAATGGATATTAATTTAGATGATATTGATCTATTAATACTATTAAAAATACTTTTATTTAATGCGATTAAATATAAAAAGAAAGAAACCAAATTTGATTTTTTAAAAAAATATATAAATTATGAAACAAAGATAGGAATTAATAATTATAAAATAAAACATATTATTCCTGGCTTAGATTATTTGTTTGAAGGAAAAACCTCTTTTTCTACATATAAACAAATTTTAGAAGAAGAAATGGAATATAGTATAAGAAAATCTATTTTTTGTCCATCAAATAAAATAGAAATTTTACTTATAAATTTAATACCATTTATAAATTATCCATTTCATATCTCTACACAATTTATTTTACTGAATGAAACAAAATATATAATAAAATTATTTCAAAAAAAGGATATAAATAATTATAAAAATTTACTTTTTGATTATTTGAATAATAATTATATAAAAAAAAATATATTAACTTTAGATACATTTGGATTAATAATTTATTTAATATTTAAAAATAAATAAAGTTTTTTTTTCTTACTTATATATATATGAGTTCAGAAACATCCAATTATTCAGGTTCTGATAGAACAATTTATGATCAAGGTTCATATTTACAAAAAACTAAAGAAAGTAACAAACCATTATCTTACATGTTAAATACTGGTGCTCACGAAAGTTGTAAATTATGTGGCCCAAAACCAAATGTAACTAATCATACTGAAAGAGTAGAATTAGAAAGTGATTTACTTGGTCATAACAGAAAATTAACAACTGATCCAACTAAGAAATATCAAAAAGATGAAAATATTGCTTCTACTTTAAATTACAATCCTCCATTTTTATGCGAGAGAAATTTACAAAGTGATAAATTCCTTTCAAATGATACCAGTAACAGTTACATGGAAAAACTTAGAGGTTTAGAACCAAAAGATGTTGCTGCTGTTGGTGAAACTTCCGAAAATATGTGTAAAATTCAAGATTTTGTAAATAATCAAAACTAATTTTTTAAATAATATTTTAAATAATGTTTAAAATTTATTATTAAATATATTTTAAAATTATTTTCTAAATACTATTATATGGCATTAAAGTTTACTAGAAAAAATTATGATAATAGCATTATGGAACAGAATGATGCACAATCTTTTAATGTAAATAACTATATGTTAAATGTAAATGCTCATGAAAATACTAATTTTTGCTATACTGATAGTGAAATTAGAAATTCAAATTCACAAGTTTCAAGACCTATTAATAATGGTGTTATGGATTTAGGAGCAAAAGTTGACATAGAAACAAAATTACAAAATAGACATGTTGAATTAAATAGTATTGAAAGATTGAATGAAGATTACTTAAAAACAAATGTATCTGTCCCACCAACCTGTGTTCAAGAAGAAAATAATGGATATAATGATACAAGATTTAGTGAACCAATTGAAAATTACAGAGAGATGAATACTTTAGAATATAAATTTTCACCTTATTTACCAGTAAATCCTCAAAATGTTGTCGTAGAAAACGATGGGTGGATGTTTGGTATTAATAGAGGAGGTGTTTCAAGTAGATATTATTCAAGATTAGAAAATAGAAAAGGTACCTCTTTTGGAGGATTTGGAAATATGTTACCAAAATAAATATATAATATTAATTTAAATTTATATATATATATATTATATATATATATATATATATAGATGAACCATTCAAATTGGAATAGAAAACATTCTGATTTAATTTCAGAACAAAATGAATTAGTCTCTACAAATGACAATAATTTTAAAGATATGTTTAGTTTACAAACAGTAAGTAATTTAAATTACAATAAAGATAATTATATGCCAGAAAAAAATTTTAGCCAATATTCTAATGACAAAGATCATACACTTGGTGTTATTCCTTCTGATCAATTCAATAAACATTTAAAACCAGATTTAGGATCCTATAGGGATAAATCAGTTATAATAAAAGATTATCACTCAGGTGAAGTTGGACAATATGCTAGAAAAAAAATAGAAATACCGCAACATTTTGAACCATTTAAAAATAATAATGCAATGGCAGGTAGTAATGAATATTTACAAAACTTGAATGAATTAAAGAATACAAATTTAAAAAATATTGACGGAGATTTACAAGAAAAAAATTTATTATTCGAAAAACCTTTAGAGTATAAAGATGCTAGAATAATGCCAAAGACTCTCGAACAAAGAAGAGGATTTGGAGTTAATAACCAAAGACTTGATCCAAGAAATAGAATTCAAACAACTGGTCAAAAAAGTGAAGGCCAGTCAATTAATCCCGATGATATTATTTTAACTAAAAATAAAAAACAAACTTGGAGAGAACAACAACCAGGTGATGTTGGTGTTAAAGGAGGATATTTTCAAAAAAGTGAATATAGAGGTTTAATTCAAAATTTAAATACTAACAGAACTAACTCTATGGAAGTTGTTGGTATTGCTACTAATTTAAATTCTCAACCAGAACTAAGAAATAATCAAGAAGCAAGAACTACTATTAGACAGCAAACAGAAGAAACTAATTATGTCGGACATAGTAATAAAAATTCATCTGGTAATTATTACAAAAATAATCAAGAGGCAAGAGAAACAATAAGACAACAAACCGAAGAGACTAATTATATTGGTCATAGTAATAAAAATTCATCTGGTAATTATTACAAAAATAATCAAGAAGCAAGAGACACCATAAGACAACAAACTGAAGAAACCAATTATGTTGGTCACAGTAATAAAAATTCATCTGGTAACTATTACAATAATCACCAACAAGCAAACCAGACTATAAGAGAACAAATGGGAGAAACAAATTATGTTGGTCATAGTAATAAAAATTCATCAGGTAACTATTATAATAATCACCAACAAGCAAACCAAACTATAAGAGAACAAATGGGAGAAACAAATTATGTTGGTCATAGTAATAAAAATTCATCAGGTAACTATTATAATAATCACCAACAAGCAAACCAGACTATAAGAGAAAATACCGGAGAAACAAATTATATTGGTCATAGTAATAAAAATTCATCAGGTAAATATTATCATAATCACCAGCAAGCGAATCAAACTATAAGAGAAAATACTGGAGAAACAAATTATACAGGTATTTCAAATAAAAATTCATCTGGTAACTATTATAATAATCATCAACAAGCAACTCAAACAATTAGAGAAAATACTGGAGAAACAAATTATGTGGGTCATAGTAATAAAAATTCATCTGGTAACTATTATAATAACCACCAACAAGCAAATGAAACCATAAGAGAAGTAACAGGAGAAACAAATTATGTAGGTCATAGTAATAAAAATTCATCTGGTAACTATTATAATAATCAACAACCCGCAAATGAAACCATAAGACAAGTAACAGGTGAAACTAATTATTCAGGACATTCAAATAATTTTAATACAGGTCACCATTATAGAAATAACCAACAAGCAAATGATACAATAAGAGAAGATACATCAAGTGAATTTGTAGGTGGATCATATAGTTATACAACTGGTCATGCTTATGAAAATCAACAACCAGCAAATATGACTGTAAGAGAACACACTGCTGAAAATGATAAAACAGGTCCTTCTTTTAAATCACAAACATATACAAAGAGTGGTGATAAAACTAGACCTAAAAATTTAGTACATGTTAGAGATTATAAAGGAATTAAATCATCAAATACAACAGGAC
>Ga0257126_1000552_pt1 | contig 29983 bp, 35 predicted proteins | sample SI060_120mmetaG_FD_190151 | JGI IMG/M metagenome (GOLD analysis project Ga0257126, IMG submission 190151) | Marine microbial communities from Saanich Inlet, British Columbia, Canada - SI060_120m | ecosystem: Environmental > Aquatic > Marine > Inlet | place: Canada: British Columbia | collected... | reverse complement strand
AGATGTGATTTCTGTAAATATAAAAATAAAAGTAAAAAGAATATATATTTTTGGAAGACTCCAAAAATACTAATTATTCAATTAAAAAGATTTAAGGTAAATATGTATGGAATACCAACAACAAAATTAAATAATATGATAACTTATCCAATTAATGGCTTAGATATTAATAATTATGTTCATGAATATTCTAATAATAAAGATGCTATTTATGATTTAGTTGGTGTTAATCTACATAAAAGCATTATGGGAATAAATTTTGGACATTACACAAACATAGCTAAAAATAGATTTGATAATAAATGGTATTACTTTGATGATAGTTCACCTGTCATAAATGTAAAATCAAAAAATGAAATTATTCGGAATGATGCATATCTTTTGTTTTATTACAAAAGATAAATAAAATACATATATTTCCAAATTTAATTTTTTTTATAATATTAGAAAATTTATTTTCATAATTATATGGTAATTTTAATATAATTAATTTATTTTCATATTTGTTTATAATATCTTCTAAATTAATATTTGATAATTTAATTTTAATATTATTATGATTTTTATATGTAGGACCACCCCATGGAGGATCAAAGAAAAAAATATCATAATGATTTTTTATTTTTGGTATTATTTTAACACAATCATCATGGTAAATTTCTATGTTATCGTAATTGTAATTTTCTACATTATTTTTTAAAATTTGGAATCTATTATCATCAATTTCAACTCCACCTACTTTATCAAAAAAATTAGCAAATGATAATAAATTACCCCCTAATCCGGAATTTAAATCTACTATAGTTTTATTTAAATTTAATTCATTAGATAATTTTAATATTTCTTCGCTAATTATATTAGATGTATCAGGATGTGTAATTGACCACAACCCCTCATTATCATACCAAAGTTTTTCCATATTATTACAATTATCTTTTGGAAATATTTTGTAAATAGTATTTAAATTCATATTTTATTATAATATAAAATAATATATTGTTTTTAACTATTAAAGATATAAAAATAAATATTAAGTATATATGAAAATATTACATTTAACATTTCACAACGGACCAACGATGGACTTAAAATATATTTCTAATGAATTAAATATTAATATTCAAACTAAATTTTTTGATGACGGTACAAATGGTAAATATAATATTGGTTTTGATAGAGCTAAAAATTATTGGGATAAACATAAAGAATATTTTAAAAAATTTGATATGATAATAACATCTGATACCGCTCCTCTATCTAGAATATTTTTACAACATAATTGGCCAAAGAAATTAATCATATGGATTAATAATCGTTTTGACTATTGCGATGTTGCATCATTAGATTGTGAATTTCCTGATAAACATTACTATGATTTAATTAGGGAAGCCACTAATAAAAATAATGTTAGTATATATGGATATACAAAATTTGAGAATTTTTATTGTAAAAATATTAGAAATATAGATGTTGGTGATAAAGTTATAAAACCAATAGGATTACAAGTAAATTTAAGTAGTAAAAAAACTAAATTAAATAATAAAAGTGATTTTATTTTTGTGGGAAGTTATCATAATGATAATATAATGATTAAGTTAAAATATAAATTAATTGAATTAGGTTTATCTGTTTATAATGGAAGATATTTTGGCCCATTAGATTTAAAAGAATTTAAATGTGTTGTCCATATTCCATATGCTTGGTCAAATTATGCTATATTTGAAAGTTTTCATTATGGTATTGTTTATTTAATTCCATCAAGCCGATTTTTTAAAGAATTAAAACAGAATAAAAACTTTTTTTGGTCACCACCATATAAAGATAAATATTTAGAATTATCAGAATGGTATGATCCAGAATATAAAGATATATTTGTATATTTTGATTCATGGGAAGAATTAAAAAGTCTTTCAAAAAATTTTAATTTTAAAGAGCATCAAGAAAAATTAATTGAATTTAGTAAAAAACATAAGGAAAAATATCTTGATATGTGGAAAAAAGAATTTTCAAAAATCGATGATAACATCAAATAATCTTATTGTGGGTAGTTCTTTTATTAATTTCAAAAATTTATTTAAATTAAACTTATTATTTTCAAAAAATATATCATTTTTATAATCATACTTTTTTACCAAATCTAAATATTCATCTTTTGAAAAATCTAAAATTTTAGTTTCCTTTAACATTTTATATTTTATATTATCATAACCATTATTTTGAATATAATCTTGATTATTATTATCTTCTGTTTCAGTAATTATATTATTTTCTTCAAATAATTTTGTCCATTTATTATCATGTTTTTGTAATTGTAAATTATGTTTTTTACATCTTTCAAATATATTTTTTTCATGATAATTATTATAGTAATCTAGACCAAAACCATTTACTTTGAAAAAGTCAATCTTTTTAAAAAATAAAACTTTTTCAAAATTATCTTTATTATTTTTTACCATACAACCTGAAATTATTGTATTTAAAATAATTTTAGTTTTTGTAAACATGTTTGTATTCCAAAATATAAAACTTTCTACATTAGGGTGACAAATATCAACTGCTATATTATATAAATATCCTTTATTTATATTTTTTTTATTTATTTGTCTTATTATGTAAAAACTGTAACAATTATCATCTAGCATATTCAATATATTTGGTAGATTTAATTTAAAAATTTCTAAATCTTTTTTGTCATGGTAACATAATATTATTGCAATATTTTTTTTGTTTAAATTGTCTATTGGATATACCTCTTCTTGATATGATATAGCAGGAACACCATTAGCAACAAAAAAACAAATTTCTTCTGTTTTAAGATGATAGTAAGTAATATACGAATATAAATTAGCTTTTTTGAATAAATCCAGTTTTTTTTCTCTTGGTTTATATTTAATTTCATCTATTAATACTTCATGGTCAGAACTTAAAAATAATGTTTCATTTGGTACATTTTCTTTTATACTATCTTTTTCAATATAATATAAACAATTATCATCCTCTCGGTCTGTATTATTTAAATATCTTCTTTTAACAACTTTTATAACTTTTGTTTCTAAATTATCATGAGTTAAAATTGTATCATTTATTCTTAATCTTTCTATTTTTTTATATCCTTCAGGTGTTAAAATTAATGTACCTTCAAGTAAACAATTTATCCCATCTGTATTTTGCCCAGCGGCATTTGTCCATTGACCAGTTGTTAAATAATATGTTCCAGAAATATTATTATCAAAAGTATTTATACTACTCATATATTTTGTAAGATATTTTTTATAATAAATTTAGACAAACTAATCGAATACTACATAACTAAATCTCCTTCAGCAAGATCTATAGCAGCATTTATTTTTATTAAACCTGACCAATTACCCATAACAATAGTACCTTTTCTAACTTGAACTGTTATATTTGATTCATCAACTACATTACTATGTTGAATAAGTGCATCATTTGAGAATGTTGCAAAAAATTTATTTGATACATTATCATTCGAAGTACCATATCCAGAATTAATAAAAGGTAAAGTATTAGTAATATCATTAATTGAAACTAAAATTGTAAATTCACTAATATCTGATGGCATATTATCAGTAAACCATAAGATAAAATTAGTGTAATCAATATATTGTGCATCAATAGAAGTATTACTACTTTCAACAATTGCTAAATCATAAATCCCAAATTGTGAATCAACAGTCATATAATAAAATAATATTTTAAAATTAAAAAAAAAACATGATATAAAAAAAACATGATATAAAAAAAACATGATATAAAAAAAATATGTAAAGTATTTATATGGAAAATATTAATCTAGAAAGAAATGGAAGATTATTTCCTTCTTGGGTATTATTTAATTTTAAAAAGTTTGAACTACCTGATATATTAAGAAAAGATGGAGAAGATCCATGTAATGAAAAATTTAAAAAAGAATTATCTACATATCAAAAGTTTTTAGGTCAGTTTTTAAATTATCAATCGCCTTTTAAAGATATTCTTGTTTATCATGGTCTTGGATCAGGTAAAACTGTATCTGCTATTAATATTTATAATGTATTATTTAATTATACTCCAAAATGGAATGTATTTTTACTAATTAAAGCATCATTAAAAAATGATCCTTGGTTAAAAGATTTAAATGGTTGGTTAGAAAGTAATAAGGAAAAAAGAATGGAAAATATTTATTTTATAAATTATGATTCTCCATTTGCTGATAGAACATTTCTTGAAACAGTTAAAAAAGCAGATAGTTCTAAACAAAGTTTATTTATTTTTGATGAAGTTCATAATTTCATAAATAATGTTTACAATAATATATCTTCAAAAAAAGGTAAAAGGGCACAAGTAATTTATGATTACATTCAACAAGAAAAAAAAGATAACAGTAATACAAGGATTGTATTATTAAGTGGTACTCCTGCTATTAATAATCCATACGAATTTGCTTTAATATATAATTTAATGAGACCTGGTATTTTTCCTACTAATGAGGCTATCTTTAATCAAATATATATTTCTTCATCTAATTTTGCTTCTTTAAGTAAAAAAAAGAAAAATCAATTTCAAAGAAGAATAATGGGGTTAACATCTTATTATATTGGTGCTACTCCTGATAAATTTGCTACTAAAATTGTTGATTATATAAATATTCCTATGGGTGATTACCAAAAAGAAGTTTATGAATATTTTGAAGAAATAGAAGAAGAAAAAGAAAAATTAAGAAGGAAAATGAGTAGAGGAAAAGTAGGTGATGATATGTCAACATATGCTACTTATACAAGACAAGCATGTAATTTTGTTTTTCCAACCATACCAAAAAAAGGTATAACTGGTGAAACTAGACCAAGACCAGGAAAATTCAGAATTAATGAAGAAGATGCTAATAAACTAGACGAAGGTGTCAAAAACGAAGAGGATAAACCAAAATATGAGTTAGATAAAGATGCATATATAAAAGCAACTAAACAATTTATTTATGAATTAACACAACATTTTAAAGAGATACTAAGAGATGATAAAAAAAACAATTATACATTAAAAGATGATGTAAAATTATTTATTAATAAATTTAAGGGAAATATTGATGAATTTTTAAATAATGGAAAAATGTCTAAACTATTAAAAGAGTTTCATAAATTGGCACCAAAAATGGTTCATATTATCTTAAATAGTATAGTATCAAAAGGTCCTGTATTAATATATTCTAATTATGTTTTGATGGAGGGATTACAAATATTAAAATTATTTATGATTTTTTTTGGTTTTATTGATTTTGATAAAGATGAAGATAAAAGTACTACAAATGAAAGTAAATCATTTCCAAAAGATTTTTATAGAATAATTGAATTTAATGGTAAAATAGACAAGGATCTTAGAGAAAAAAATAAACAAACTTTTAATACCAAAATAAATAAATACGGTAAATTAATTAAAATAATTTTACTTTCTCCAGCAGGTGCTGAAGGTATTAACTTGAGAAATGTTAGACAAGTACATATTCTAGAACCATACTGGAACGAAGTTAGAATTGAACAAGTTATTGGTAGAGCTTTAAGACAGTGTCATCATTCTGATTTACCAATGGAAGAAAGAGTAGTTAATGTATATAGATACAAAATGGTAAGACCGAATGAAAAAGAAACATCTGATGAAATGATGGAAAATATTTCAAGAAAAAAGAATAATTTACTTATTTCTTTCATAGAAGCAATAAAAGAAAGTGCTGTTGATTGTGAATTATTTAAAGCACATAATATGATGGGATCTAAATATTCATGTTTTAAATTTAATGAAGAATCTTTATTTGATAAATCAATAGGACCATCATATGATATGAATTATGATTTTGATAACAAAATGGACAATGGTTCTAATTCATTAGATTCAAATATACAAAAGATAAAGGTTAGAAAAATTAAAGCAGTAAAAAAAATAGATGATAAAAATTATTCAGAGATTCAAAATGTATGGTTTCATGAATCTACAAATGTTGTTTATGATTTAGAATTAAACTATCAACTAGGAAGAGTAGGCACAGATGATTTAGGAAAAGCTATGAAATTAGAAGAAGATGTATATATAATTACAGATGTAATTAAAATACCTGAATTTAAATTATTTGATTAAATATAATATTTACATCATTTGAGGTGATTGCATATTACCTTGTGGCATTTGAAAATTATCGTTTGTATCAATAGCAACACCTTGTTGGAAATTATTTTGCATCATGCTTTGGGTATTATCCATACCTTCCATCATTGGTATTTGTCCCATTGGCATTTGACCCATTGGCATTTGACCCATTGACATTTGGCCCATTGGCATTTGACCCATTGGCATTTGACCCATTGGCATTTGACCCATTGGCATTTGTCCCATTGGCATTTGTCCCATTGGCATCTGATTCATTTGTGGCATAGACTCCATAGTAGGGATTTCTATATCATTAAAATTTTGTAAACCTTTCATCATTGAATGTCCAGGTGAAACCAAATCTTTTTCACTTACCCCAAAATTATCAATATCAAATTTTTGATTAACAGGTACCATATGATTAATTAAAGGAGCATCCATTTGACTAAAATTAAAATTATTTAATCCTTGTTGCATATTTTGTGGCATATTTTGAGGCATATTTTGAGGCATATTTTGTTGCATACCTGTACTATTATTCATTTTCATATTTTTATCATTTAAAATTGAAGCAAAAGAATCCCAGTTATTATTTTTAGATTTTTTACTATTTCTACTATTTCTACTATTTCTACTATTTTTACTATTTCTACTATTTCTCTTACTTTTTCTTAAATTTCTATTTCCTTTATATGATTTTCTTGGCATTATATATTATAATTAGAAATTTAAAATTCTAAAGATTTTTATTTATTTTTGTTTTTAATATGTAATTTAACTTCTTTTAAAGTTCTTTTTAGTTTAATATTTTCTTCTTCTAAAGCTTTAATTTTACTTATATATTTTTTTGTAGCTTTTTCAATAATTTCTTCTTTTAATTCGGAAAATGATACTTTTTTAAAAAATATACTATCTTCAATTTGTACTGACCAACTTAATTTTCCATTTGATAAAATAACATATTTATTTTCTTTATTTATTTTTGTTAAAAAACCACCTAATCTAAATTGTTTTTTACCATTTTTATCTAATGTAAAATATCTAAGATGAGTATTTAAATCTACATCATATATACTCTCAACTTGTTGATATTCTTCTAATTTTTTTTTTATTTCATTTGGTGATAAATTATTCTGATACGAATTATTTTTTTTTTTATATGTTGTATCTCTAGAAAGTCGTGTTGTAATATTTTTACTCATATATTTATATTATAATAGAATATAAATATATTTTTAAAAGTTTTGCAAGGTATTTACCAATTCATTAACATCTTTTTCAGATTCGGAATTTGAATATGTTTCAATGTTAGAAACAGATTTTTTATTTGTTGTTTGTGTTCTTCTAATAAAAGTTAATTCATTTTTAAGCATTGAAATTTCATTTCTAAGTGATTCCATTTCATTTTTCATAGATTCTAATTTATAATTATTTTCGTTTAATTCCTTTCTGAGTTTTCCATCATCATCTTCCATAGATTTAATTTGTCTTTCTAAACTTTCAACTTCCCTAGCATTTTTTCTAATCGCATCTTCATTCTCTTGTATTTCCATTTTATTTCCTTTAATATCTTTATCATTCTGTTCAATTTCTATTTGGTTATTTGATACTTTTTTATCATCACTTCTTTGAAACCCTTGAAATGGTTGTTGATTTGGATACATTCGAAGAGATTGTGATTGAACACCAGATTGAACTACTGATGGTACAGTTTGTACTGATGGTACAGTTTGTACTGATGGTACAGTTTGTACTGATGGTACAGTTTGTACTGATGGTACAGTTTGTACTGAAGGTCTAATTACAGGAGAAACTACAGATGGAACTACAGGTTGTTGAACTACAGGTGATATACTTGGTTGATTCATTTGATTATAATTATTTGGATTTTGAGTTTGGTTAAAATTTGATAATCCTCTTTGCATATTAATATTTTCTTGAGGTATGTTTTGAATTTCAGGTTCATAATTTGTAAATTGTTCTCTACTACCCATATCTTCTACTTCATTCACCATCTCTTCCATATCTCCAAATTCTTCGGCACCTTGAGAACCTTCCGACTCTTCTTGTCTTCGTCTTTGTTGTCTTTTTTGTGGTTGTCTACCTTTTTGTTGCGGTGATCTACCTTTTTGTTGTGGTGATCTTCCTCTTTGTTGCGGTGATCTTCCTCTTTGTGGTGATCTACCTTTTTGTGGTGGTGATCTTCCTCTTTGTGGTGATCTGCCTCTTTGTGGTGATCTGCCTCTTTGTGGTGATCTGCCTCTTTGTGGTGATCTACCTCTTTGTGGTGATCTGCCTCTTTGTGGTGATCTACCTCTTTGTGGTGATCTGCCTCTTTGTGGTGATCTACCTCTTGAAGAAGATCTGGATCTACTTCTTCCTCTACCTCCTTCTAAACTTTGTGTTTTATTTAAAAAGTTAAAATTTTCAAGTGAAAAGTTTTCTAAATTTTGTAAATTTGTTATATCAATATTCATACTAAATATATAAATAATTAGATATTTTTTATTTATCTAAATATGATAAAAATAATTTTTTCATTTTATCACTTTGTGTCATATGTTTTTTATAAAATATATAATTTTTTTCTAAAGATATTTTAAAAATCTCGCCATTTATATTTTTTAATGTTAATATATTAAAATCATTAGATTTATTTATACTAATTAATATACCGCCCCATCTAAATTCATAATCTAAATTAAAATATCTAATATATCCTCCGCATTTTAATTTACTAACATTTTTAATATAATTATAGTCTTCAAATTCATTTGTGTATTTTTCTAATATTTTTTTTAATTTTTTATTAATTTTACTTTCCCATTCTTTTTGTGTTTGTATTTGATTTAAAAATAATTCTATATTTTTTTCTCTATCGGTTTTCATTATATATTATTATATAATAATATTTTTAATTAAAGATAATGTAATTAATTACTTTAATGTTAAAATATTATAATAAAAATTTTCTTGAAAAATTTGAAAATGATAATACAATGTTGGAAATTAAAACTATTTTTAATAATAATTCTTTAAAAACTCAAATAATAAATATAGAGAAAGAATACAATGATAAATTAGAATTTTACACAAAATTAGATTTTAGTGATTTTATAAAAAAATATAATTCAAATACTTCATTAGAAATATTACAAATCGAATTAGAAATTATTAAATTAATTTCAAAATATATTTTAGAAAATAGTAAATTTAAATATATTTTATTAAAAAATACACTAAATATTATTTTAGGTTTAAGTAATATTTTAAGAATAAGAATTAATCAAAAAGATTTAATTTTAGAGAAAAAACAAAAAAATATATCTAGAAGTTCATACAAATTTTGTAATTTTAGAGAATTCTGTGAGTATAACTATAATTGTAAAAAAAATATGTGTTACCAGGATCATTTTGTTCATAATATGGTTTGTTTAGACATAAAAATTCTTTTAAATTCTTTTCCTAAGAATAATGAATATATTAATCAAAATAAAGATATAATTAAAAGTATAAATACTTTATCGTTTGTAATAAATCATATGGAATCAGAATTAAAAGCAAAATGTTTATATGAGGATAAAAAAAAATGGGAAAGGTTTCATGTTAATAGAACAATTAAAAAATATTGAAATTAATTAGATATATATATAATAATTCAATATATGGAAGAACATCATTCTATTACAAAGAGATTTAAGATACCCAAAATAGATTATATTAACATTTCCGGTTTTAGCCAATCCTCTTTTAGGACTGGTTTTATAATAGAGCCTTATAACATATGTCTTGATGCTGGAATACCTACAAAGGTAAAACCAAATATTATACTAATTACACATGGTCATCTTGATCATATTGCTTCTCTGCATTCGCTTCTCTATGATAATTATGAATGTCCAATAATCTGTCCATCTGAAATTCATGGACATATCACAAAAATGATTCAAGCATTCTATTGTATGAATAATAATATTGGAGGTAAAAAGCTAAATCTAAATTTCATTCACGAACCATTCTCTTTTAATATTGGAAAAAATAATTTTCAGGTAGTTAGGTATGATCTAGATCATCGTGTTCCTACATATGCTTATGGTATCCATATAATTAAAAGACAACTGAAAGAAATTTATATGGGAAAATCAGGAAAAGAAATAGGAGAACTAAGAAAAACAACTGATATATATGAAAATCTCAATATATCACTTCTTCTGTATTGCTGTGATACAGGTAAATCAGCACTACATCATATTAATATGGGAATATATCCAATAATATTTATTGAATGTACATTTATTGATCCGGAACATATTGAAGAATCTATATCTCGTAAGCATCTTCATTGGTGTGATATAGAACCATATGTTCAAAAGTATAAAGATTCTCAGTTTAATCTTATACATTTCAGTCGTCGATACAGTAATGAAAAAATAAAAGTATTTAGTCTCGAAATAAAAGAAAAATATAAAAATGTAGAATTTTGGATTTAGTAGGTTATTTTTTTTACGATATTACAAAGATACAAATTTTTTTCAAAATAATTTAATAATATTTTTTTAAAATACAAGTTAACTTCTAAATTTTTTGAGTAAATATTTACAATACTTTTTATATTATTAATATTTAAGGTATAAGGAAATGTGACACCATCAAAATTATTTTTTTTTATTTGTAATATTTGTTGTGAACTTAAAGTATCACAATCTTTACCTAAAAAAGTTTTAAAATCTTTTTCAATTAGTTTTTTATTTTTCCATAAAATAACTGAAATATCTTTATGATTAACATTATACATATTAGCAAAAGTTTTTATTGATAATAAAACTAAATAATCGTTATCTTTTATATCTAAAATAACTTTTAAATTATATTTTTTTACAATTTTTAGCAAGTCTTGTAATAGTAAAATATTATTATTTGTTAATTCTTTTAATTCTTCAAAAGTTTTATCCTCAATTTTAATATCTTTATTAAAAACTCTTAATAAATTTGTATCATGAAAAACTACAATATTTCCATCATTAAGAAGTCTTAAATCAGCTTCAATTCCACAGAATTCTGATTTTATACATGATAAAAATGCTTTTTCTGTATTTTCAAAAATTGATACATTGTTATAATTTCCTCTATGACCAAATCTCTCCATCTAATAATTTATAGAAAAAAAATTATTAAATAAATTTAAATTAAGTTCTTTGTATAATTTCAACTTCTTCATAATGAGTTCCAGTAAAATTTAAAAAAATATGAATGTTAGGTTCCAATCCTTCATCTCCTGGTGGAATATCTACAAGAGCATCACCTCTAGTTTCATCAATAATAGTGAATCTTACTCTTCCAAGTAGTCCTATAAATTCTGGAGAATTAATAAGTAATGCCAAAATATAAGTACCACCCCAGAATTCATTATTAGAACCAGGTGTATATGTTTTATTTGATGGACCTATCCCTCTCATTGGTAAACCCCAAGTTCTGGAGTCTGCTTTTCCTATTAATAAAGCTAATATTTCCAAAGCTTCACTTCTACTATGTTTAGTTAATACACTCATTGGTATTGCTTCCTCTGCTTTAGCAGCTTCATAAGTAACATTTAATCCATTAGTTGTGATATTATCTAATAATTGGTTAACTGCAATTAATCTTAATTTCGTTATTATATTATTTTGAGATAAATTAAGATTAAATTCACGACGTGTATGTCCATCACGAACGATTTTTTTAAGTGTGTTGGCAATAGCATGGTACATACAATTTCCATCTGGAGGTGTGTGTAAAACTTTTAATCTATAATTACCATTATCATGTGTTACAACATTTTTTATTTTACTATGACCTGAATATAAAATACTAGAACTTTTTCCAGGAGAACTAGCTTTACTAAGTCTCATTACGAATTCCAATTGTTCTTCTTCAGATGCTGTCTGTATAGATCTTTGAGCTCTTTGTCTTTCATCTTCAATAGATTCTCTTAAAACAACTTCAGGGATAGGAGCATCAGATGATGCTTTTTTTCCTCTTCTTGATAATTCAAGGGCTTTTAAAAATTCAGGATCATTTACTTCTTCCATTCTATTATGTCTGTGCCTTTCTAAACGAATAGAATCTTGAATAACACTTTCTGGTATTGGATCTGATGGTTGTCTTGAAGGTCTTTGCCTTTCTAAACGAATAGATTCTTGAATAACACTTTCTGGTATTGGATCAGATGGTTGTCTTGAAGGTCTTTGCGACCCAACTCTTATACCTTGTCTTGCTTGTCTTTCTTCCTCGCTTATAAATTCAAATGGTAAAGACTTATGTTTTCCTCTAACAAATTGTAATTTAGCATTTTTAATAAGATTATCTAATCCTAATACTGTTTCTTTCTCATTAGGTTCCATATAGTAATATTAGATTTTTATTTAAAGTATTTTTTTTTTTAATATATAATGTTATTTGCTTTATTAAATAGGAATAAAATATTAGGTATATTCGATGATAAAAAAAAATGTAAATTAATTTTTAATGGATTAATTAGTAATAAACTTGTTAGAGAAGATCAAATGGAAATAGCTTGTTATATAAATAATTCATTATGTAGAGTTACTGACTCAAATTTTTTTATTAGTTCTGATTCTAATGAAAACGATGAAGTAGAAAGTACAACTACAGATAATACTACTAAAAGTGATGAAAAAGATAATAGTGATAATGAAAGAAAAAATAATAAAAAAATAAAACTACAAAATAAAATTTTAAAATTAAAAAAGAAAAAAGAAAAGTATAAAGAATATCAAAATAGATTTAATGTTGATCTAGATTTATATAAAAAATTTAAAAATATGAAAACTGATAATGATAATTTTGACATACCAGAAATGTTTTTAGGAAAGTTTGATTTTATGACAGATTTAGAAAAAGATAATAAATTAAATTTAGATAATTTTATTGTTTACTATAGAAATGAGAAAATAACAACAAGTCATGAAGGTATGTTTTATACTGGTAATAATAATATTGATAACTTTTCAAATTCAAGTGAAGAAGAATCTGATAGTAATGAAAGTAATAGCAATGATAATAGTGATAATAGTGAACCAAATGGAAATAATTAAGGTTTAACACATTGAAATGAAAAAAATGTACCAATATCTAACACAAAACAAACAGGAGTAAAACACAGATAACAATCTATACAACATCTATCTTCTGTTCCACAATATTTATTAACTTCATCTGGATTATATTTTTCATTCCATCTATCTTTTCCTTTTTTATAAAAATAGAAAGTTAAAGGGAATTTATTACATTTATTTATATCTTCATTTTCCATTATGATATATTTAATATCATAATAGAAAAAAATCAATTTTTAATGATTATAATAAAAATCTAAACTATACTATAAATAATATGTATAGATCTGAAGATTATGAATTAATTAAATCTAAAATAGATGAATTATCTGAAAATGCTACTAAAATTTATTTAAACACATATGAACCTACGTTAGATGAATTTAAATCCGTTTATGAAATAATAAAAAATTTCATAAGAGAAAAAAAAAGAATTGTATATGGTGGTTATGCTCAAGATTTGCTAATTAAAGCACAGAATAAAAATGATGGAATTTATAAAGAAACAGATTTAGCTGATATTGAATTTTATACTCATGAACCATTAAAAGATTTAATAGAGTTATGTGACATGTTGTATGATAAAAAATATAAACATATTGAAGGAAAGGAAGGTATTCATCCAGAAACTTATAAACTATTTGTAAATTTTATTAACTATAGTGATATTACATACATACCAAAAAATATTTTTGATAGGTTTCCAACAATTAAAGTAGATGGATTACTTTGTACACATCCTCATTTTATGTTAATAGATGCATTTAGAGTTTATACAGATCCAATGACTTCATACTTTAGATTAGATAAAACATTTAAAAGATTTACAAAAATATATGAATACTATCCATTTAATAGTAATAGTATTTATAATAAAATTGAATACACTTTAAAAATGTCAGAAAAAGAACACACACATATTACAAGATTCATTAGAAAAAATATAATACATCATTCTAAACTAATAGTAGTAGGACATTATGCTTTTAATAGACTAATGAAATTATCTGGTCATAATAAATATATTGTTCAAGAACCATTTTATCAAGTTATTTCAATTAATTATGAAAAAGACTCTGACGACATTTTAAAAAAATTAGAAAAGGAATTTCCAAAAAAAATATCAGTAAAAAGATATCACCCTTTTTATCAACATTTTGATAAAAGTATAGAATATTATTATAATGAACAAATAATACTTCGTATATATGGTAATAATGAAAGATGTATTCCTTATGATTACTCGTTCAAAAAGAAAACTAATTTTGGCACATCACAACTAGTTATGTTATATCTGTTAGGTAATTATAATATATCTATTATTAGAAATAATAAATTTAATCAAATGGTTCATATGTCTTTAATGACAAGATTATTAAAAACAAGAGATAATTATTTACAAGAAAAAGAAAAAACAATTTTAGATAAAACAATATTTGAAGAATTTACTTTAAAATGTATGGGAGAGGCTGTAAATCCAATTAGAGCATCTCTTTTATCTGGTTTAGAACGAAAAAAACAAGGTAAACAAATGAAATTTGCTTATAGACCTAAAGGTTCTCCTGGTAAAGTACCTAATTATAAATTTAATAATACATCAGGTAATGAAATTAGAAATTAGTTATTTTCGTTCCACCATTATATACATAACCAAAATTATTATTTATCATCATTTCATTTACACTAATTTTATCTTTTTTATTTATAAATATTGTACCAAGTAATCTACCATATTTATCAAATTCACCACACTTTACATAAATTAATTGATTATCATTCATAATTAAACTTTTTAAATAATTTTTAGCATGAATAGCATCCATTTTTTTGGCATCTCTATTAGGATCATCTTTTGAAATTCTCATTTCTGGTGAATCATAACCTTCCATTCTTATATTCCAACGATATATTTTTCTATTTAATTTAAATACTACTTTACATGTATCACCATCATAAATATCTACAACTCTACATAATTTAGTTTTACCTTCTAAACTAAACATTTTAGTTTTATTATCACAATCTAGTAATTTATTTTTTAAAGAACTCAACATATATAAAGTAATAGATTTATTTTAATTAATGGATACCAAAAATGAAGAATGTTACAAACTAAAATATGAATGGGATATTTGTTCTAGTAAGATATTTTTTAAATATCATAATAGTAATGATACAATTGGATACTATAAAGAAATGAATCCATGTTTTGAGTTTTACAAAAAATTTCACGAGTGTTTAAAATTTAGAATTTCTATATCCAAAAATCATAATTAATATAACTAAAACACTAATATACAATAATAAAAAGTTTTTTTTGATATTATTTGTAAAATCTTCAACTTGATTTTTTAATAAATCTAATATTTTATTTTTTTGTAAATAGTAATTACCTTCTATAAACCCTTTTTTATTAAAATTAAAATCATTATCAAATTTTTTTAATACTTTATTATATAAATAATTAATGTTTTCTTTTAAATTTTCATCTTTACAATATTGATTTAAAATTACTTTAATTTCTATTTTTTTATTATGAAAAATTTGTTTATATATCATTTTGTTATAAAAATCAAATTCTTTGATATTTTTAAAATTTTCTAATTGTTTTTCTAGAATTGAAAAATGGTTATTTATCGCTTCATAAATAAAATATTTTTCATTATTCATATAAATAAATTAGAATAAAAATTGAAAATAATTTTAATTAATTTTAAATTATATTAATGGAATTTTATCAAAATGAAGAATTTGTACGAAACTTTATTAATCTTATAAAAGAATGTAACCAAATTGTTCTAAAAATTTATAATACAGATTTTACAGTTATTAACAAATCAGATGATTCACCTTTGACTCTGGCAGATAAAGAATGTAATGCTCATATTTGTAAATACTTGAAAAAATTTACGAATACTACTATTATTAGCGAAGAAATTAAAAACGAAAGCTATGATACTAGAAAAGATAGCCAGTGGTGTTGGTTGGTTGATCCTATTGATGGAACAAAAGAATTTGTAAAGAAGAATGGTCAATTTACTGTTAATATTGGATTATGTCGTCATGGTGTTCCTGTATTTGGTATTGTAAGTATTCCTGTAACAGGTGAAATTTATTACGGTATTGAAGGTATTGGTAGTTTCAAAATGGAAAATGATATTACCAATAGACTAACCGTAACATCAGAAAAACCGAGTGATAAAATTAAAATTATTGCTTCTGCTTCTCATATGAATCAAGAAACACAAGACTACATTAATCAGTTTAGTAATCCCGAATTGATTACAGTTGGTAGTAGTATTAAACTTTTGTGGATCGCTGAAGGTAAAGCACATCTTTATCCAAGAATTGCTCCAACAAGTGAATGGGATACTTGTGCAGCTCATGCGGTTGTGAAGTATGCTGGAGGTCAAGTTATAAACTTTGAAACAAACGAAGAACTAATTTACAATAAGGAAGATCTTTTGAATCCATTTTTTATTGTTAAATAATTTTTTTTATAAAATATTGAAATACACTTGTATTATTTTAAAATACTTACATGACTAATTCTACCGATATTATGGATTATTTTACATTGATTTGTAAACCAGAACAATCTGGAAAAACGTTTATTATGATTCATGAAATTATTCAAAATTTTCAAAATCTTAGTGAAGGGGAAAGAATAATAAATATCATTTTATGCGATAACTCTTTACTGTTAAACAAACAAACAAAAGAAAGACTTGATAAGGATCTTGATACTATTATTTATAAAGATAAAAAATATATAGAATTATCATCTGGAAAAAATGCAGATTGTAATAAAATTGATGAAGTATTTACTAAAATAATTCATGATGAAATTGATAATGTTATTATGTGTACTAATAATAAGAGATTAATAGATATAATTAAAATAATTAATATGATTACTAAAATTAAAGATAAACATACTGATAATTTTACATTTAAAATATGGCTCGATGAAGCAGATAAATATACAAATTATTTAGATAATACATTTATTCCATTAGCTAAAGAATTTAATAAAGAAAACAAATTTATTCAAGTTTTTGGTATTACAGCAACACCTGGTAAATTATTTTTAAAATATAACAAAATACAAGTATATCCAATTCCTGATACAACAGCTTCTAATTATCATGGTTGGGAAGATAATAATATTTTACTATTTAAAAAATCTGAACTATTTATACAACAAATTTTAAGAAACAATAAGGATTTAATTGAGCCGGGAAGTAAGTGGTTTATACCTGGTAAAAGTAAGAAGAAATCTCATAAGAAAATTTGTAAAACTTGTTTAGAATATAATATGGCTGTTATTATTGTAAACGGGGATGGTATTCAATTACATAAACCAGATAATAGTATTAAAGTTTATAGTAAAGATGAAGATTTTAACAAAAAAATAATAGATATTTACAATGAAAATAATTTAGAAAATTATCCACTTGTTATAACAGGATATGTATGTATTAGTAGAGGTATATCTATTATGTCTAACGAATTCATTTTCGATTATGGTATTTTAGCAAATTATACTTCAAAATATGAAGCATCTCAATTGGCTGGTAGAATAAAAGGAAATATTAAACATCTTCCAAATTATAAAATCCCAACTATATTTACTACTCTTAAATTTGATAAAGTAGCAAAAGAAATGGAAACAAAATCTCGTGAACTTGCGAAAATTGCTGCTAAAAAAGAAGAAACAGAAGGATTTACTCCATATATTTCAAAAGATGAATACAATAATATTGATAATGTTAAGACTGTACCAATACTAATTGAAAATATTAGTAGAGAAGTTTATGAAGAACTTACTATGAAAAAAGGTAGAAATCATGATAAAGATGATATAAAGAAATTTATTGAATCAAAACTCGGTAAAAATATTTTTCATGGTTATCAACATGATCAAATATCTGAACCTCGAGCTAAAATTTCATATGAAAAAAATATTGTAGAACTAACTAAAGCAAGTATAGAAAATAGAAATTATTCAATTGCTACTAAGAGTTCGAATAAGAGAAAGAATGTTTATCAAATTTGGTTTGATTACAAAAATCATAATATTATTATAAGTCTTTACAATGGAGCAAATAACAGTATTAGAGATGTTAATTCATTTTGTAGTATTAATTTATAAATATTGAAATTAGATTTAATTTAAATATAATTTTACTATATAATATTATATGTCTAATGATAAAATAATAAATGAATTTAAAAGGCTAATTGCTTATTTAAAAGATCAAGGTGATACTCTTAAAGAATCTGGAGATAAAAAAGCACTTAATCAAAATCAATTTAGAGTTCGACAATTAGGTCGTGTTTTATCTATTCTTAAAAATTATCCTGATATTATTACACTAAAAAATTACAAAGAATTACTTGATATTAAAGGAATCGGTAAAGGCAGTGTTGAACGAGTTAAAGAAATTTTAGATAATGGGAAACTTGGTGAACTAGGTGACTATGTAGATGAAAAACAGGAAAAAGCAAAAATTATAGAAGAACTTGAAGATATTGTGGGTGTAGGTCATGTTAATGCTGTTAACTTTTATAAGCAAGGTATTACATCAGTAAAAATGTTAAAGAAGAAAGTAAAAAATGGAGAGATTGAAGTTAATGATAAAGTTCAACTTGGATTAAAGTATCATAATGTTTACAAAAAGAATATACCAAGAGCTGAAGTCACTAAAGTGTATAAACTAATTGAGAAAGTTGTAAATAAAATAAACAATAAAAAAGAATATACTGATAAAAATAAATATATTTTTGAAATATGTGGATCATATAGAAGACAGAAAACACATAGTAATGATGTTGATATTTTGATTACTAAAAAAGGAACAAAATTATCAAGTGAAAAGTCGGATAAGCACCTAGTCAAAATTGTTAAAAGACTCAAGTCTGATCTTAATATTAATAATGGAAAACCATTATTATTAGATGATATGACAGATAAAAATATTACAACAAAATATATGGGATTTTCAAAATATAAAGATTGTCCTGTAAGAAGAATTGATATTCGATTTGTTCCATATGAAGCTTTTGGTTCTGCAATGTTATATTTTACTGGTTCAGGTGAATTTAATGTAAGAATGAGAAATTTAGCAAAAGATAAAGGATACAAATTATCTGAATATGGATTATTTGATTCAAATGAAAAAAGAGTTAAATTAAAAACAGAAAAAGATATCTTCAAGTTCTTAGGAATGGAATATGTTGAACCTAAGAATAGACACTAATTTTTTTATAATCTATATTTTTGTAATTAATTCTATAATTTATAGATAAAAATATTGAATTTACTTTATTTTATTATTTGATATTTTAGTTTAATGGATTATACTATAAATTTATATGAATATTATAAAGAACAATTTAAAATTTTTAATAAAAAATTTAATGAACATAAAATAGACTTAAGTAAGATTATTCCTGATGAAAATACAGTAAAACAAATTTTAGCAACTCGAAAAGATTACTGTCAATTATCGCCAGAAATAAATGAATTATTAATTAAATATGGTGATACATCTATTATACAATATTTAGATTATATTAAAAATTTTATTAAAAAAAAGTTTATGGATAATGAAACAAATGATTATATTAAAGAAAAACTTTTAAATAATACTATACCATTAGGATTTAATAATATTTATAAAGTATTATTAAATGATCTAATTAGTAAAAATTTTATTAACAATATAATAGAAGATAGCGACAATCAATCAGTTGTTATAAATACAGATGACTATACTAAAATAAAATACTATGAACCTAGATGTAATCAACAAGAAGCATTTGACAGATTAGAAAATAATGGATTAGAAACTGGTATACATTGCCAGGCTACTGGATGTGGTAAAAGTTATATAATATTATACTATATTGATTATTGTATAAGAAAATTTAAAAATAATTGTAAAATAATATTATTTACAGAAAGAATTAATATTTTAGTTGATCTATTTGGTTTATCTAAAAATAATAAATATGGTAATCCTGATAAAATAGAATTTTGGAAAAATAATAATATAGCAAATTTAAAAAATTTAGAAATTTTAAATATAGTAAATCGTAAAGATCGCTCTTGGGCTAATTGTTTAAATAGTACTGAAAAACCAACACTCGTTTTAATAAACAGAGCTTACTTAACATCAAGTGATTATGAAGTTATAAATAATTTAAGCATAATTTTACACGATGAATGTCATAATACAACAAGTAATAATTGTAATAATTTTTTAACATTTTTTAAAAATAAAACAAAAATAGTTGGGTTTAGTGCGACTCCTTTAAGAACAGGTAAAAATGAATTAGAAGAATTAAGTAAAATTTATGGAGATAAAAATAATAAATTAAAGTTGTTAACAAATTATAATTTACTATTTTCTATGGATAAAGACTTAATTTTATATCCTGAATTTTATTGGTATGAATTAAAAGATAATATAAATATGGTTGAAGAATTTCAAATTATATTTAAATTATTAAAAAATTTAATAACTAATTTACCTAACAAAAAAATAGTCGCATGGTGTGGTACTATTAATAGAACAAAAAAATGGAAAAAAATATTTGAAGATAATAGTGTGCTATTGCCAGGATTTAAATATTTTATAGATACTAGTCAAAATACAAATGATGATTATGAAAAATATTATAAATCAAAAGGAAATAGTATATTATTTTGTGCAAGTAAGCATCGCGAAGGTAGTGATATACCAAACTTAGATGCATGTATGTTTTTAGACAAAGTAAAAAATAGGGGATCAATTCCATTTATACAAAGTATTGGTAGAGTCTTAAGAAAAGAAAATAATTTAAATAGTAAAAAACAGAAAGGTGTTATTATCGAAGGATTACATTATAAAAAACAATATGAAGAAGAAGTATTAGAAAAAATAATTAAATACTATTTCATTTTAAATAATGTATGTGACGATGATGATACTAAAAAAAATAAATTTGAAGAATTAAGTAAGAGAATAAATATTGATAATGATAATAAACAAATACTTTTAAATTTAAATAACAATAATACATTAAAAATTAAAGTTTATTCTTCTAAATGGAATACTCTTATTAATAAATTAATACCATTGTTAAATAATAAAATAAAAATTGTTACAAATAATATTTTACATAAAAAATTAAAAACACCATATGAAAATATTGATTTTAAATTTTCAAAAATTAAAAATTGTAATATTAATAATATTGATTTTAAAAGCACATCTTATAAAAGTGTAATTAATTATATTTATAATTTATTAAATAATTTATCAAATATAAAAAAAAATACTATTATGAATATAAAACAAGGATTTTTTGAACAAAAAGGATTTAAATATAATAAAAAATTAGATATCAGTATTCAAGGTGTTGATGCTAATACTGCTTTAAAAGAAATTTATAATCAATGTAAATGTAATAATTTAAGATTAGTTTTACATATAGAATTAGAAAATGGTACTTCTGAAATAATTATGTATAAACATACACATATAATAAATAAATCAAAAGTTATTAATAATATGATTTAAAGAATAATTTTTTTATTTAAACAAATGAATAGGGTTGATAATTATTTGTATTGTTTAAAAAAAACATATATAATTAAATCTGATTTATTAGGAAAATATAAACAGTTTGATTATGAAGACGAAGATGATATGGAATTAGATTTAGATCTTTTATTGTCAGTCAAGTATAATAATATTAAAGTATCAGAACTAAAAGAAGAAAGATGTGAACAGACAAAATTTAGAAAAGAATTATTAAAATTATATTCAGAATGTATAGTAACTAAAAATAATTGTGATACAGAATTAGATGCAGCACATATTAAACCTCATTCAGAAGGAGGAAAGTATCATATAAATAATGGCTTAATTCTTAGTACAAATCTTCATAGAACTTTTGATAAATATTTATGGTCTATAAATCCAGATACATTAATAATTGAATGTAATAAAAACAGAAATACAGGTAGTATTAAAATGTATGAAAATAAGAAAATTAATTTAAAATTAACACCAAAATTAAAAGAAAATTTACAATATCATTATGATAATTTTATAAAAAATTAATTATTTGTCTAATTTAGATTTATTTTAACACATATGACAGTAACATATCGTCATGATAGCACAATATTCTTTTAAACATAAAATATAATAAATATATAATAATGTCTAAAAACTATTTTACTAAAAATTTAATTGAGTTTAAAGAAGAATGCTATCCAAAAAATTGAAATTAAATATATTTTTTTATTAAATATTTATAATGGAAAAGAAAAAGAAAAATAGAGGAGCTCCAGCTCATTCTGAATTACAAGTTAAAGTAATTAAAATGATTGCAAACAAACATAATATTAATTATAGAGAAGCAATTGGAAAACTTAAAGAAACTGTTTCAAAAGCAATTGGTGATAGTTGGGATGATGTTAAAGCAAAAGGCACAATGACATGGATGGAAGCCCTTGAAAAAACCATGGATTATTTAAAAAATATTTAAGTTAATTTAAATTAATTAAAAATATTCATTTATAGCAATAGATAATCCATCATCAATTTCTTCTAAAAAATGTTCTTTATTATCCCAATTTTCTAAAATTTGTTTTTGTTTACTTTTATCTTTTATTTTTTTTATTTCAAACTTAATTTCCGATAAAAATTCTGATATATAAGGCGGAAACATTTTTTTTTCATCCTTATACATATCTACAATTTCTTCATACTTATTTTTAATTTTTGTAATTATACTTAATGGTAAAGCTTTATTATCATTGTATTCATTCTTATATTAAAAATTGATTATTATATTTAAAAATTTAAATATAATAACTAGTAATGAACTTTTATGAACATTTATATAAACATCAGAAAGAAGCAATTGAAAGTCAAAAAGATAAAAAATGCTTAATAAACATGTGGTGTGGAACAGGTAAAACTAGAACATTTACAATAGACTTATTTATTAATAATGAAAATTTTAATGTAATTGTATTTCCATCATTAGGTTTAATTAATCAATATGGTAATGATTATATATTAAATCGTAATGAACCATTTATAAGTCAATTTGAAAAGTTTAATTGTTTAGCATTTTGTTCTGATGATGTTAAGAAATTAAATTTCCCATCTAAAAAAATTAAATATACAACTAATAAAGATACTTTATGTAAATTTATAAGAAAAAGCAATTTAATAGTTTTAGTTACTTATCAATCATTTGAAAAATTTATTAACGTTTGTATTAATGAAAATATGTTAATTAATAATTTAATATTTGATGAAGCACATCATATTGTTGGTGATAAAATTCAAAACATTGTATTTAATAATAAAGAATTAGACTATATTGTAGATAAAACAAGATTTTATACTGCAACCCCTGTTAATAAGAATTGTATCACTATGTATGATAGAGATGACCCTGAAAATAGTGATTGTGGTACATTAGCGTATGAATACCTATACTATCAAGCTGTTGAGGATAGAATATGTAAGCCGTTTGAAACACAAATTTCTTTGTATAGACAAAAACCAGAATATACTAATAAATATCAACCAGTATTTGAATCTATAATTAGAGCTTGTTTGTCTGGAAAATATAACTATTGGAATATTTTGACATACCATTCTTTTGTAAATGAAAATGAAGATATGAATATTAATATTTCATTTGTAAATGATTTTGCTTCTACAAAAAATCAAAATTTGATTAAGAAACTCTTCACAAGAATTCAAAATGAAGAATATCCACATACAAAGGAGTTATATTCTGTAGAAAATGTTATTTTGAAAGGAGTTCATAGTGAAACAAAAACTAGAAAACAAATTATTAAAAATTTTGATAAAAAAGTTCAAGGTAGAATTTATATTCTTGCTTCTTGTGGGATTTTAAATGAAGGTATTGATACTAAATGGGCTAATATGGGAGTTCCTATTAACCCTACTAAAAGTATTGTAAAGGAATCACAGCGAATTGGTAGACTTGTAAGAATTCCTGAAGATAATATGTCTCCAGCAATTATTCTTATTCCGTGTGAAGTTGATATTACAAAGTATTCTTCTATGGATACTGCTGAAAAGAGAGACCAAATGATTCGTGAAGAATTATCGGAATGCGGTAATTTCAATACAGTGTTAAATGTGATTAGTGCATTTAAATATCAATATGATCCAGAATTGTTTGAAATGTGTTTGAAATATCCAAATATGTATGCTCCAAAAGAAGTCAAAGATAATCTGGCAAAACAAGGACTTATTGTTGAGGATTCACAGGGAGATTTGCTTGATAATCTTAAATATGTATGTGGTAAAGAAGGTATATATTTTGAAACAAATGGAGATAATTTTAAAAAAGATATTTTAAATAATATTTCTAAACAAATAGATAAAACGATTGAAATTCACACACAGAATTACGATGAACCAATTAAGTATATTAATAAAAATGCTATTAATGAAGAACCATTACAATTATTCTATTGTGATGACGATAATACTTATTCACCAATTGTGAAGAAAAATAAAAAACAGAAAATTAAAAAGAAATCTACTACTCCACAAAAAAAACGACCAAAACTATTTGATGTACATCAGCATCCTGATTTAGAAGTCTTGTGGAAAATTAAAGAAAGTTGTATTGATTTGAACAAGATTTTTTCACAAGGTATTTTAGACGTAGATATTAATTGGAATGAAAAAAAGTGGGAACAAAAATTAATACAATTAAAAGAATTTATTGATACACATAAAAGAACACCAGGTACACTTTCAAAAAACCCAGTTGAAAAACAATTAGGATATTGGTTAAGTGTTCAAAAAACAAATTACAAAAAGAAGATTAATATTATGAAAAAAATAAAATTCTATAATGAATGGACACAATTTATTACTAATTATTCCAAATACGTTATAAGTTGGACCGAATTGTGGAATCATAAATTTAACCAATTGAAAGGATTTATTAATATTAATAAAAGAACACCCATAGAAGGTTCAAAAAATAGTGAGGAAAAACAATTATGTTCGTGGTTAAGTAATCAAAAATATAGCTACAAAAATAAAAATAGTCCATTTAAAACAATAGAAATCTATGATAAATGGACACAATTTATTACTGATTATTCTAAATATTTTATTAGTAATGATGAATTGTGGAATCAAAAACTAATACAATTAAAAGAATTTATTGATACCCATAAAAGAACACCTAATCTTAGTTCAGAAAACCCCGATGAAAAACAAATAAGTACATGGTTATCGCACCAAAAAAGAAATTACTCAAAAAAAAATCATATAATGAAAAAAATAGAAATCTATGATAAATGGAACCAGTTTAGTACTGAATATTCCAAATATGTTATTAGTAATGATGAATTGTGGAACCATAAATTAATACAATTAAAAGAATTTATTGATACCCATAAAAGAACACCCCGCAAAGAATCAAAAAATGGTGAGGAAAAACAATTAGGTACGTGGTTATCAGACCAAAAATACAATTACACAAAAAAAAAAAATATAATGAAAAAAGGTGAAATCTATGATAAATGGACACAATTAATTACTGATTATTCCAAATATTTTATTAGTTATGATGATTTGTGGAAACAAAATTTAACACAATTAAAAGAATTTATTGATATTAATAAAAGAATACCTAATCTTAGTTCAGAAAACCCCGATGAAAAACAAATAAGTACATGGTTATCGCACCAAAAAAGAAATTACTCAAAAAAAAATCATATAATGAAAAAAATAGAAATCTATGATAAATGGAACCAGTTTAGTACTGAATATTCCAAATATGTTATTAGTAATGATGAATTGTGGAACCATAAATTAATACAATTAAAAGAATTTATTGATACCCATAAAAGAACACCCATAGAAGGTTCCAAAAACCTAGATGAAAAACAATTAGGTATATGGTTAAGTAATCAAAAACAAACTTACAAAAATAAAACGAGAATTATGTTAAAACTAAAATTTTATAAAATATGGACAAAATTTATTACTGATTATTCCAAATATTTTGTTAGTTATGATGATTTGTGGAATCAAAAACTAATACAATTAAAAGAATTTATTGATACACATAAAAGGACACCAAAACAATCCATAAAGAATACATGTTCAAAAAATAGTGAGGAAAAACAATTAGGTAAATGGTTATCACATCAAGTATCAAATTACAAATATAAGACTCGTACAATGAAAAAAAGCAAAATATATGACAAATGGACTCATTTAATTAATGAGTCGACATATAGTAAACACTTTGATACTTAAAAAATTAAAAAATTGATTATAAAAAATAAACATAAAATATATTATATAATGGACAACAAAGAAATAAAAAAAATAAACTTTACTATTAGTTCAGATGAAGATATCAGAAATTCAACATCTCTTGAAAGAATGTCAAATTTTATTAGTCTTTTTAAAATTGTTGAACCAATGCTTGAAATAAAATCATGTAAAAATTTACTTTTAAAAGAAACTATTGATCCCAAAGCTATTTCCGAATTAATAAAAGAAGAACTTAACAAAATTTGATAAAATAAAAATACTAGATACAATTATATGTAATTCACCAAATTTTGTTTTGTGCTTGAATTAACTTTTTTTTATTAAAAATTATATATACCAGTATATCAAATTAAATAATTGACATTTAAAAATTACTTTTTAATTTTTTTGATGGATTTTCTTCTTCTTCTTCTTCTTCTTCTTCTTCTTCTTCTTCTGATAGAGTTATTGTTTTTTCTATAATTACCGGTATATGTGTATATTTCATATGATGCGATGCCAATAGATTAGCTTTATTAAATTTATATAGATCTAGTTTATAAATTTTATTTTTTTTATAATATTCTTTATCATACCAGGATATTAATATAGGATCTAATTTTTCTTTTTTTTTCATTTTTTCAAGTACCGTATGATAATGTTCACCATATTGAATCATAACATAGTCTAAATATTCATTATGTGTCATAGGATGAGTATCCAAAATATTTATTAATGGTTCATAATTGAAATAACGAAGAGTAATATTTCTATCACCACTATTTAATTCTTCTTGGAAAGAATTAATCTTTAATATCTATTAATTTTAAAGCATCTTCTATATTATCAGTTGTAAGAATTTTTTCTTTTACTTTATCAGATAAATATTTACCTAAAATAATAATAATGTGTTTTTGATAAGTATCGCCGTTTTTATCAGTAAATCCTCTAACATTTATAAGATTATTGTATAATTGTGGTGGCATTAAATAGATTCAATTGCTAATTATATTATTAAAAATTGAATTTTTTAGTATTACTTTATATAAATATATAATGGAAAATAATCCACTTATTAACATATTATACTTTTCAAAAAATAACAAATTTTTAAAAAATATTATCGATGTTTATAATTCAATTTCTTCCGATATTTGTCAAAAGGAAGGAAAAATAGTATTACATAGTAATATTGAATTTAACAATTATATTGGAGATATTACAAAAAACATATATTGGACTTGGGTTACAAACCAAAACGCTAAAAAAATATTTAATAATTTCTTTGAAGATATTGAATTGGTATATAATTTGAATATATTGTATAATAATAATTTTTCTATACTTGGAGTAAGTTATATTACATTGGATACAGATGAAATTCTCGATAAAGATTCTGTTTTTCATCATGATATTTTATCATATTATGATGATATAAATGAAACAAATATTTTAACCGTACTGCTACCAATCATATTTGAAGAAAATATGGGTGGTTTAGAATATATTACAGATGATACAAAACAAACATATAGATATCAATTAGGAGAAGTAATTGTTTTTGATTCTTCAAAAGTAAAACATAGAACACTCCCATTTAAAATTGAAAGTAAGAAAAAGAGAGTTTTGTTATCTGTAAATTTATCATCTGATAAACAATGGGCTATAAGTGCTACAAAAACAATAACACAAAGTCAAGGTAATTTAAATTAATTTATTTTTTTCATTCTTATTCTTATTTAAATAAAAAAAATGCGTAATACATAATCCTAATATAAATCCAATTAATATTAATAAAATACTATTTTTTTTATAACAATGTAATAAACATGGGCCTTGGCAATTTGTATTCATATATATAAACTTATATAAATTATTTAAAATATTTATTTTAATTATTATAATAATGAGATTACTAAATAGTATTATATTGAATAATATTAAAAATAAGAAAATATTACCATATGAAGTATTTTCATATGGAAAATTTATTAGAGAAAATCCAAAAGCAACTAGAGAAGAAAGAAAAAAGGCAATTAAAAAATTTTTAGATGCTACAAGATAAAATAATTTTATTATAATTCATCAAGATATCCTCCTGAACTATAATCAGAATTATCACTATCATATGAATTAGATACTTGATTATAAGTGTATATTTGTTTAATTGTATTCATATCAATAATTTCATTTCTACAATATGGACAATCTGGATGATTAAAACTTTGTGCTTTTTCTTTTACCCAAGGATTTAAACAATCTTTATGATAAACATGAGAACAGTTTAAGAAAACCAAGTCTGTTTTATTATTTTTATAGTTTTCTATATTAATTTCAGTCAAACAAATAGAACATTCTAATGCTTCTTTTTTATTTTTTACTTTGTCAATGTTATTTTGATTTAATTCTTTTATAAATGCTGGATTTAGTTTATTATTGTATATTGGTAGCTTCTTTTGTTCTTGTTTTATATTATATTTATATTTTATATTTTTTAAAGAATTATTAATAGAGCCAAATATAAAGTCTAAAACTGAATATATTATGACAGAAGATATTAAAAATCCAATCAAAAATAGTGGTGATATTGCAATGTACAATCCGTAAGAATATTTTACATCATCTACTATTTCGTCATCAATTATCAATTCACCACTACTATCACCACTACTATCACCACTACTATAATAATCGTGTTGAGTATAATTTATTACCTCTTGAGGAAGTAGTTCCATTAGTATAAGTTTATAATAAAAAAAATATATTATCAACTTTTATTAATATAATCTTTATCGGTCAATTGCTATAATTACTAATTTTAATAAATTTATCAATATATATATATATATATATATATATATGGATCATCAGAAAAATTTAATTAATTCATTACATAAATATTACTTTATTGTTTTAGATAAAATTTTTAAAGCAGATTCTGATAGTACAGGAAAAGAAAATCTTAAAAAAAAATTAAAAAATAAAAAAAATTTAAGTATAATAAGATTAAATTTTAAAAAAGTAAGTAAAAAACAAATTGAAATGAATAATAAATCAAAACTAAAACTATTAGGAGGTAATTATTTTATTGAAATTAAAGAGTTTTTATATATGGATGGAAAAATTAAGACTATAAAACCTAAACCTAAAAATATTGTTTATATTTCTGATAAATATTTTGGAACTAAAACTGTATCAGAGTTTAAAAAAGGTATGAAAAAAGATCTTGTCAAAGTTTCTAAAAAGTATTTGAATAATAAATTTAATAACTCATTATTAGCTATAAATAAAATTTAGTAATATTTATATTCTACCTATAATTAATATGAATAAAAAAATTATCTATTTTATTTTTACTTTTATTTTTATTTTAAGTATACAAATATATTTCCAAAAAAA
>Ga0257126_1000545_pt1 | contig 30204 bp, 44 predicted proteins | sample SI060_120mmetaG_FD_190151 | JGI IMG/M metagenome (GOLD analysis project Ga0257126, IMG submission 190151) | Marine microbial communities from Saanich Inlet, British Columbia, Canada - SI060_120m | ecosystem: Environmental > Aquatic > Marine > Inlet | place: Canada: British Columbia | collected... | reverse complement strand
TCTCTGCCTCTAAAGGTTACCCTTCTTGTGAGTGGGTGTTTAGCACCTATCATTGTAAAGATGCTATTGCCAATATCCATTATGTCATCTGCCTTCATAGCATAGGCTACCTTGAGAGGTATGTTAGCGAATATCTCTAATGCCTTGAGCATTGTAAAGGTTTCATCTCCCTCAACCTTGAGGAACTTTTGGTACTGCTCTATAGTCAGCTCCCTTGCACTCTCTGGTAGTATAACCTTTACCTCCTTACCTAACTGCGTATGTGCCATATGTCTTGTTCTTCTTTCTATTGTAGTTGCATAATGACAGGCTTATTACCGTGTCATCGTGTAGTCCTGTAGGGTGTCCGTATCTAATGCTTCGTGTCTTTGGGCTATACTCGTATGTGAAGTAGCTTAACTCGCTATATAAGGGACTGAATAATTCTTTTGATGGTATGTGTACACTCGCCTCGTTAAAGTCCAATATAAGCCCCTCTATGATTTCGTTCTTGCTTTTGTTCGTAGTAACAAATGGATGGGTGTTTGCATACTGACTCTTTATCTGCTCAAAGATAGGGTCACCTACACCATTCACCTCAACCATCAAAGAGGCATTGAACTGCCTAACCCTCTTCACTACCTCCGCAATCATTACACTCCATTGGTTCTTATTGTCCCTATAGATGTCTACAACCCTACCTTTAGAATCCATTAGTGTAAGAACTGTGTAGTCCTCTTGCTTACCTATATCCAATCCTGCGAATACCCTACCTTGTGGTTTAGGGTAAGAAGGGAATGTGCATTGATCTATGTTAGCGAAGACCTCGCCACCACCATCTATGAACTCTGCTAAATACTCTTGCTTGAATATAAGTTCTGGAACTGTTCTCTTGGCATCGTCTATCTCCTCCTGTGAGATAAAGGGTGTGTCGTATGAACTGCCCTTATAGGATTTGTAGTTAGGGTAGTCTTCACTCTGCCCATATTGGAATAACTCGTAGAACCAATTCTTACCTTTAGGTGTAGAGATGAATAATACTTTCTTACCTCTTACAAGTAGGGTCGGCTTGATAGCCTCACTCCAAGCATCGTCTTTAATGAACGCTGCCTCATCTATGATGGCATAGTCCAAAGTCATACCCCTTATGTTATCGTATCTTTCTGCACTACGGAAGTAGATGGTACTGCCGTTCTTTAGTTCCAACTCCGAAGAGGAGTAATTATTAGACTTGACTATTCCAGAGGCTGCAATAGCAGACATCAACTCTTTCTGCACCTTGTTCGCTTGTGAGTATACAGGTGATACCCATAGTATCTTACAGGGGCTATTGTTGAAGCCCCAATACAATGCAAGGTTCATACCCATCATAGACTTACCGAACTGCCTTCCTATGGAAGCTATGTGGTACTTCTCATTACCCCCTACAATAGATTGTAATAGTTCTGCTTGAACCTTATGAGGGTTGAACCCTGTTACTGTCATTCGTCTCTTTCATTGATTGGTGTACCAAACTCAAACTTAATGTTCTTGAATAAGTCTGCACCATCTGCACCTGTAACCTCTTGCCTCGCAAGTTTAGGAATCATATACTCACTTAACTTGAGCATCAAGTCCATCGCTCTCTCTGGATTCTCTGCTGCAACTTGTACAAGCCACTCGGTCATATTAGTAAGGTTATCCTCTACTAACTTTTGGTATGCATCTCTGATCTCGGCAGTAGTCTTGTTGGGTTTACCCTTTGGTCTTCCCTTTGGATTACTTACCTCTCCTTTCTTGAATCCCATTATAAATCGTTATTGTTTATAATGTTAACCTACTCTTCTCTCTTGCGTTTAGCCTCTTCTCTAAATAGCTTCTTGATTGCTTGGGTGTTAGCTCTACGAGCCTGTCTGTTCTCCCGTGTAGGAGCATCTGGTAGTTCTATGAAGTTCCTCACGAAGGCTTGTTCATCTCTTGAGAGTTGCCCTCTTAAGTGTACTTGTACTAACAACTCAAAGAGGTTGTTTAGGTTGTTCCTATTGATTAGGACATTTGAGCTTTTACTTTCCATTACATTCTAATTAGTCGTAGTCTTCTTTGGTATTTGCGTATGAGTAGAGCGTTGTTGGTAATCGTGTCTTGCAACTCTGTACTCCAACCGAATCTACTTGCCTGTATAGACAGGTTCACATTGTCAATCATTAGCATCTCCAGAAACTTCTGTAGTTCTCTAATGTGTTTTCTTTTTCGTAGTATCGTCTTCATATCTTTTCAGTATTTTCTCTAACGCTTGGCAGCGAAGGTATTCCCTGCGGAGCATATATAGTACCATTATGGTAACAATGATTAGACTAATCATTCTCTATGCCGTTATCGTTAAGGTCTCGGTTCATTAGTTCAAGGAGCGTGTCTTTCATCGTGGGTCTATATCTTCTTGGGTTATGATAATCTCAATGCCTGTATACTTGAGTTGTTTTAATGCTCTACGGCATTCTCTGGCTTTCTCTATTGTGTCAAAGACTACATCAAATTTGTCCTTAACGAATACTCTAAACTTGTTCATAGTAATTTGTTATGAATGGTTTGTAACATCTCTTTGTACTGTGGGTAATCACCATACTTGATATGGCAAGGGCGGCAGACCGCCATTAGATTCTCTATGACATCCTTTGACTTACTGCCTCCACTACCTCTATTGTCTATGTGGTGAATGTCGTTGGCTCGTGTCCCACAAACCTCACACCCTATGAAGTCATCTAACACATAGCCGAAGTAGTCCATATATATCTTGGTGTGCTTTTTCACAACTCTCCACTAATGGTATAGTTGTTAATCATTTCTTGTATCTCTTCCAGAGGTCTATTCTCAAAGAAGTCGTGGTATTGATTCAAAGCAAACATTACCTTCTCCTCTCCCTTGTTGAAGAACTCCTCACTAACGGAGTAGACTCCTACATCACACGAGAGTTTGTCTATGACCAAGAACTTAAACTTGGTATAGTCTACATTGAATAGTCGGCAGTATAGATACACCTGTACATCGTAGGAGTATTTGTGTCTTGCGGAATACACAAAGTTGCGTAGGTCACTTGTAGTCTTGAGGTCAATGATAGTACCATCGTTCTTTATGATGTCGGCTTTGCCTCTAAATGGATACCCCTCTACATAGTCTACGGCAGGTACTTCAAAGGTAGAGTCTCGTAGTAGCTCTACTGCTTGGTGATTCTTGAACAGGGCTTCAGTCATACGCTCTGCAAGTTTACGCTCCTTTGTAGTGTATAGTAAGTGGTTGGGGTGGATTGCTTTCGCATCTTTCCACTTCTTGGTGTTCTTACTTGCTACATCTATGAAGGTCATCTCGTTGATCTTATGAGGTTCTAATACCATTGTGTGTATTAGCCTACCATCTCGTAGAGCTTGGCTATTGGTCTCCTCACCATACTGCATTAGATTGTAGTAGGTTCTTGGAGAGTCCAGAAGTTTCTTTAGGTTAGATGAACTGAACGCTACCTTACCGAGATAGCCATAGTAGAAGTCATCTTCAATAGCTTGTTCTACAAGCCATTCTTGAGAGTGTTGCTCTCCATTGAGCATTGTGATTTGTTTTGACATAGTGTTTTAATTTAGTAATTATAATCCGCAATATCCAGAGTCACACTCATTGAAGTCATCGTCAAAGAGAGTTACCTGTGGTTTCCATTTAATAATATCCGAATACTTAACATCGGAACGGAAGGTACTCCCTGCCTCTTCTTCTAACGCTGCAAACCATTCCATCTTCTTTGGTTGCTTTTCGTGCATCTTCTTTAAGAGTAATGGACTTCTCCACCAACACCCAACACAATTATTCATATAAGCGAATCGTACAGGCTTGTCTTTCCAATACTCTTCAATCGTGTCTTTAAACAAATGAGCATCTATTAGAGGAAACTCTGGTTTACAATACTCAATAGTCTTCCATTTGTTTTGAGTTCCTGTCTTTGTTCTGCCAACAATAATCTTGACTTCAGTCATACCATTGTCATTAGTCTTCTCCATCATACGCTTTGCCCTTCCTTGCTCATTAGCACGATAGCCAAAACGCATAGCGACATCTCCCTCAATGTTCTTGTACCTCCATTCTGCAATAGGAATAGTCTTCATATCGGTAGTGCAATATCTCGTAACCTTGTTCGGTAGGTAGTAGCCACCATTCTTCATACGATAAGACTTTACGGTATCCTCAAAGGTCTTACCTGTAACCCAAGTGATGGGTCTGCCGATATACTGCTCAAGGTCAAGCATAGTATAGATAATCATATCGTCCTCTGCCGTTCCAATGAACGGAGCTTGGATACGATCCTCAACCTCCTTGCGAATCTTCTCGTCTGGGAACTTACAGTTGTTATCCTCTATACGCACAAGAGAGAACACATCATAGTCCGCAGGATAGTTCGCTGCGATATAACTTGATGTCTTCCCTCCCGATAAACTATTTAATGTTTTCATCGTGTCAATCCCATAGCTTGAATAAAGCGTTGACCCTTATCATAGTCAATGCCTTTTATAAGTCGGTAGATAAAGGCGGATGCCCTCTTGATAGATTCCATCTCTGCCTTGCTTGTGTCACTTCCTGTATTTGCATACATCTGGGCATCTATGTGCAAGAGTTGGTCTATCGTCTCTTTGTCGCTTAACGCTTCCTCAAAGACAATCTGTGCCTTGTAAATAGCTTGAGTGTGTGTCATCATTTCTGGTAGTCTATTTGTCGTGTGATTATCTGCTCTTCGTCATCGCATTCGCAACTCTCCTTCTCACAATCGTGGCAACAGTTACATACCCAACTATCGTCACAATACTCATAGCAGATGTCACATTGCCTTGCTTGATCCTCTTGGTACGAAGCTAACTCTCTATCTAAATAGTACATTATATTCTCTCTATTAGTTCGTAGATAAATAGAAAGAACGCTATGCCTATAGCAGAAGCGATGAATAGTGTGCCTCCGTACAGGAGGTCTTCTTTAAGGGTGTAGATTTTCTTTGACATAATAATTTTGGTTTCTGCTAATATACACAAATAAGTTAACAACTTACATAGGGATAGAAATTTCTTGAAAGATTATGTCTTGCACATCCTCTATCCTCAAGTATGTAAACACATCCTGCTTACCGAATCTGCCTATCCATTTGTACAAACCCTGTGAAGGTTTGATCCTGTTCTTTCTGGTAACATTCTCTTGGGTAAACTTATCACACAACTCTATAGCCTTCAACCTCAACTTGTCCTTCTCCATCACATAGAACCTATCGGGAAACTGAAAGGCGATGTACTCTGCTTTAGAATCTTTAGCACACCATCCGTGATAGCCCCATACATTAAGAAACTCCAGAAGAATGAATCCGTGCTTATGCATCGGCTTGAGTCCCTTGACATCTACGAACTTATCACCCCAATAAAAATCAATGTGCTTCTTGTCATCTTCAAGTTCGGACTTGACTGCTCCTGTAAGAGCCTTAAACAACTCCTCACCATCCTTACCTATAGAGATGCAATGGTCAGTTCTTTCATCGGATTGATTCAATCCTTTCTTGAGATATGTGTTTAGGCTATCGGAACTCATTGAGGTCTGTGTCTTTTAGTTTCTTGTCCCCATCATAGAATGAGAACCTGTTATGTGTATACTCTACACGAAAGCCTCCGTAAGAGCCACTAACATCAAACTTATACTCGTCTGTGTCGTGTATTGTCGTGATGCCTTCAGCCTCTTTGTACTCCTTCACCTTATGACCTTGAGTCCAAAGCCATACAAGAAGCAACTTACTTACTTTCGTATTCTCCATATATCTTTCTCAAGTCTGCTATGTGTGTTGACCATTCTCTCGGATTGCAAGAACAAGGAATGTAATACTTGTGTTGGAATACTCTTGAGTGTATCCTGCTCAATGGCTCTTGGTACATCTCTTTAACCTCTCTACCATTAAAGTCATTAAAGAACTGCTTGAGGGTCGTGTACTCCCCTTCTTCCAAACACAATGGTTGTGTTCTTCTTGGGAACAACTTATTGAGCTTTGCCTTACGAGCATCACATCCGCAGTCTATACCTGTAAGTTCAGCAAAGGTGTCTACTACTTTCTTGATTCCTGTAGCCTTTGTGATCTTCTCAATGTCATCTCCTAAACCTTTAGATTCTTTCGCTTTCACCGTTTTGGTAGTCTTCGTAGTCTTCGTTGATTTTTTCTTGGACATATTCTTTAGAATTTTTAAGTGTATCAAATATGGAGAATAGACTAATGCCTGTTTCCTTTTCTATGTCTCTCATTGACATATCGGTTTTGTGGTATACCTCAAACATCTTTTGGTCATACCAATGGAGGTCTTCCATAACCTCCCAAACCTTGTCTATTAACTTCTCAAAGCCCTCTGCTTGTACTCGGTCAAACTCTTCCTCTGCAATATCGTACTCAACCATATCGCCTGTGTATACCATCAAGTCTTTCTTGTTTTGGAACTGCCTCGTCATATTACGAAGGGTTACCCACACAAAGAGCTTGTTGGGTTGGTTCTTGTACATAATGCGTTCTGGGTTCTCTACATACTTATTGAGTCGTATGTACATCTCTTGCACTATGTCTTCGGCATAGCTACCTGCACCGAACTTGTGAACCATCTTGATCCATTCCTTATGATGCCCTGCAAGAAGGTCTAATACAGTTATCATTGTTCAGTTGACCAAGTGACTACTAAAGCAAAAATCCCAAAGCACAACTGCAAAGAGTGGTACTTGGGATTCTCAAAGTCTTCATTCATAGTGGAGTTCCAATAGTTAACACCTATTAGAATCCCTGCAAGGGGTGCTATGTCAATCGCAAAGTTCATATTCTTTTCGTAATTGCTTGATTTCTTGCTCCATAATATACAACTTTTCACGAGTTATTGACAGTTCCTCACGAGTTTTTTGTAAACGCTCGGTTAGTAAGGCATTCTGCTTGGTCAGTCCCCAATCCATTCCTTCCTCCTGTGAGCCTCGTAGCTTGTCCATAATCGCACAACATTGGTTGAAGAACTGCATATAGTCCCTATCAAACTTTATGTTCATCTCGTGTCCCTTTGTTGCGTGTATGATAGTAGCGTGATTCTTCTTACATACTCGTGCGATCTCAAGTGTTGTGTACAAGTCTCTTGCGGCTACCATAAAGGCAAACCTTGCCATAACATTCCTACGCTCTCTGGAGGGTGAGATTCTATGGTTTCCTGTATAGTTATCGTACTCCTCTTGTAATTGTAATATCGTTGCTCTCATTTTAGATGTTCGTTAAGGTTATCAAATCGTTCTTCGTAAGCGTTTATCTTTCTTGTTAGGTTTCGTATCGTTAGCTTGAGGTCAGCGTTCTTTGCTTCTGCCTCCCATACCATCTGCTGAACATCCTCTACCATACCTATGGAGGCATCTATAGCAGAGTAGATACTAATGAGGTCAATGAATATATCCATCTCATACTCATTGCTTGTGTCTTGAGGTTTAAGAGCATTAGCAATCTGCATTAGGTCTTGATTCTTTTGTCTTAACCATAAGAGGGCTATACTCTTACTACCCCCTCTTACCCATCCGTAATCTTCTTGCTTTAATTCATCCATATTAAAAAGGTAAATTGCTTTGTTTCTTTTCTTTCTTGGTGATTAGATTCTCACCGTGTATCTCAAAACCTACATTGTTAGGTATACTTCTAAATCTTACAGGCTCATCTAATGGTGTAGGTCTACCACCTGTCTCCACCTCTTTCACCTTGCGTATGTGTACTTGGTTGTACATCCATTCCGTAGGGTGTTGAATATAACGATGTATCACTACAAAGTCATCAGCCCTGTTAACGAACTTACCACCGCCCTCAATATCTGCTGCGCTTGGTGGCATAGGGTGACCTGCATACTCGTGTCCTGCGGAGTGCTTCATTCTTAAAGCATTGGTTACTGCGTGAGCATTAAGCCAGATACTTACATTGTGTTGCTTTGCCCAATTCCTAAAGTGGGTACTCACCTCATAGTCGTACTCGTGACCGCCAAGTGTTTTAAACATCTCTTTGTCCTTCGTTAACGAGTTGTAAGGATCAATCAAGAATCCATCAAAGCCTTCTTCGTGGTAGATGTCTGTAGCCTCCTCAATCAAATCCTTGTAGGTGTACATCTTCTTATCGGTGTCAATGATAACAAAATATCTTTGAACTAAATCAAGAGCCATCTGGAACTCATCTTCATCTATCTTATTTATGGGCTTACCCAAGAAGAACTCGGAGAGCTTCTTTGCGATAGATACAGGTGTGTTCTCGGAACTGAATACAAGCCACTTAATATCGTTGACTATGGTTTGCAATAACATTAGGTACAACATCACGGAGGTCTTACCAACATTTGCGTGTCCTAATACTACATTGAAATTACCTCGCTTAAAGCGGAGGTGTTGATCCAAATTCCATTGCCCGAACTTGAGACCTTCTTTAACTTTGCCCATTCGGACATCGTCAAGTTTACCGAATACATCGGCATAAGATATTTTTGACATAGTTGGTTTAAGTTAAAAAGGGAGCGCAAGTGCGCCCCCCCTAATATAGTTCTTTCTTTAGAATGGCAAACCATCCGCTACAGGTTGAGGTTCTTCTCTACCTTGAAAGTGTTGCTGATGAGTCGCTTGGGCTTGGGCTGCGCCCTTCTTCATTACCCAATCAGCAAAGAGTTGAGCATTCGCAATAACTACTTGCGGTGTTCCACCAATCTCGGCTGCTGCCTTGAGAGCCGTTTGGCGAATGATTGATTCGTCTTTAGAGGTATGTGTACCACTTGGAGCAGATGTGCCAGATGCTACATTTGCGTATTGTGGGTTAACAGGCTTGACCGTGTAGTAGGTCTTACCATTGTACTCTCTTGGGATGTAATCGTAAGTAGCCTCTTGACCTACTTCAAACTTTGTTTGGTTCGGGTCTTTGGAGTTGTACTTACCGTTATCTCCATTTTCAAATGTTACATAGAACCCATAAAGTGTTCCATACTGACCGTTGTACGGCTCTCCTGCGGACTTAATGTCCTTGACAATAGATGTTTTAGTCATCATATATAATTTAGTTAATGATTCAAAGTTAATAAAAATGTTTACTGCTCAAACATTGGATGTAGTTTTTCTGCTATCGCTTGTACTACATCTACAGTTACTGCATTGCCACATTGCTTGTAGCGTTGAGTGTTGCTCATCTCCTTGACCTCTCCATCGTAAATACCTTTGGAGGTGTGGTTATCTGGAAATCCCTGTAGCCTCTCACACTCTATAGGAGTTAGTCTACGGATGCGGTAGTCTTGTACAAATTGGTCGGTGTTACCACCTCCACCACTTCCTGTATGTATTGTTCCTGCCTCGTCTTTTAGGTGTCGGTCTACAACCTTCCCTTTAGCATCTCTTGAATATCCTATGATCTTGGGAGTGACTACCGCTTGTTCACATAATGTATCAAGCGTTTGGGCTTGTTGCTTACCCACTCTCCCTCTTCTTGTCGTAGAGTTAATAGCAGTAAGGTTAATAGCATCTCCTTCAGTTGCTATGTCATAGCCTGTAGAAGTGGCTGACTTTACTTTTATGTAAGTTTGGTCACGAGCCATCTTTGCGGTTGCACTACTTATTGTTCTTGCGGATACACTTGAAAGCTCCTCTTTTCCGTGTTGCTCTTCTTCATATGAGTTGAGTTCTGTAGGTACTCTATCATTTTTTGTGATAGGAAAAACTCCGCCCCAATCTCCTCTGGTTTCTGCAAGATGTCCGACAAGGTATATCCGCTCTCTATTTTGGGGTAGAAACCACGATGTATTAAGCAGTTGCCATTCAAGTCTATAGCCCCCAATGTCAACAAAGGCTTGGAGGATTGCCGCAAAGTCTGCCCCATCGTTTGAGGAGAATGCTCCTTTAACATTTTCCCAAATAAAAACTCTTGGTCTACATTCTCCGATAAGCCGTATTGCTTGAGCGATAAGACTGCTTCGGTCTCCTGTGAGACCCTTGCGACTTCCAGCTTGGCTAAAGTCTTGGCAAGGACTTCCAAAAGTGATGAGGTCAATTCTTGGGAGGTCTGCTCCCCGAACATCTGTAACTGATCCGACATAGGTGCTATCTTTAAATTGGTGTTGGTATACCGCTACTGCGTGTTTATCTACTTCCGAGAAGTAACTATTGACCTTAAACCCTGCTCTCTCAAATCCCAAATGGAATCCTCCAATACCAGAGAATAAGTCTAATTGGTTAATCTCTTTCATAACTTTAGTCTAACCTCAACTTCACAATAATTCTTTTCAACGCTCTTGTCAAAAGTGATAGTGAGCCTGTGATAGTATTTAGGACTATCGTCTGCAATCCATCCGTTAGCAACGAGAGTATCAGCAGTAAATTTTGAAACAAGAACAAGATTGTCCACATCGGCACGAGTATTGTACCTAATATGGATAGACATACTCTCTGCAAAATGGTGGTCATAACGAGCCAATTCTGCTTCAACGATTTTTTTATATTCATCTTTAGTTTTTTTTCTAAATGTCCAATGCTTACCTGCATACAGGCTATTAAGACTTATCGTCTTCGGTAGCTTGAGATTTAAGTTGAGCTCGTTCAATATCATAACCAATGTATTCTATTTCTTTGTTTATGTGATCTATGGCTTTAAACAAATCAGTTACCATAGGATTGTTTGGTTTCTTACCTGCTCGTAGCAAGTAGGCGATAGCTACACCAATGTTGTAAGAGTCACTTGCAAAGTCCATACACACATCAAAAGCCTCAATGCCTTTGTACTTACCTAAATAGTAACTTGGTGTCAACCTCTGGCTTGTGGTACTTGGAGAGGGCATTGCCGTTGAATCGTTTGAAGAGTCTTCTGTCATCGGGAAATCCGAAGTGTAGGTAGAAGTGGTCTTGTAAGGTTTGTTCGTTGATTTCATATTGTTCTGGGTATTCAGTTTGCTTAATTTTTACTACGGTCTTCATTGATCTTGTATGCTTTAAACATATCCATAACGGTTTCTGCATCTATACTCTTACGAGCATAGTCTCTAATGATAAACATTTTTAGGTGGTTCATCTCTTTGGTGAGAGCTTCAACTCGTGCCTCGCACAAGCTCAAGTATTGGTCTTTTATATCCATAGTTGTTTTTGATTTGATACGAATGTACACAAATTTATTTACAACCAACATAGAGAGCAAAAAAAAAGAGGCGAATGCCTCTATATATAAATATATCTATATCTCTATATATATATAATAAGAGACCTATAGGTCTCTATATATTACTATATATAATATCTCTATATATAATATATATATAAAAAAAGAAAGGTGGGATAACCCACCAAACTTAAACACTATATGTTATCAACGATTATTTAACATTACCTCTCTTGTCAAGTGATCTTACTGCGAAGTAACCTCCTACAACTGTAACACTTAACATATTCCATAGACTTATCCAAGCAGGGTCTACCTGTAGGTAGCCCAACCCATCAAAGAAAGTAGTAACTACCAGAAAACTAATCACTACAATCAAGGTTAGTGGTCTTACATTCTTGCTTAACCAAGAGTCCGATGTCATATCGGATTTCCACCTACTACTAATCTCGGACTCAATAGAAGCCTTTAGAGCGGCTTTCTCCTCTGGAGTTGATACATACCTATCTACGACATTAGAAACGGCTTCTATCGTCTCCTGTGCGCTTTTTCCGAGTAGTTTTGTTATTAGTGGATTCATTACAATTCTTTTTACAGGTACATTCCTTTGGTTCTAATTCGCACCACCTACGAACCACAAGCCTCGCAATCTGGGTTATCAATGTTACAGGCTTTCTCGTTAGCCTTGTCATTAGTCATCTCATCTACAAAGTCCTCAAAGGAGTCTGCAAACCCGAAGTCGGTGTCGTTCATCGTATGTTCTTTAGTCTTTCGTTTTCTTTAGTTAAGAAGTGTACCTCCGTGCGTAGAGCGTGTACCTCTGCGGTCAAAGCTAATACTTTCTCGTTACTTTCTGTAAGCAAGTCTTCTAACCGTTGTACACGAGATTTAAGGTCATCACGATATGCGAAGTCCTCTTCTCTGTTGATCTCTTTCTCTTGCTGCTTGGTCTTGAGTCTCGTCTCCCAAAACTTCCAAGCTGCACCGCTTGTTAACGCAGTAACTACTGCAATGATTATTCCTTGTTGTTCCATTGTCTATGCCAAAATTCGCTATGTACTCTTTTTACACTACTCAATGAGGATAGCCATAATACTACCCAACCCCAATGCGATGCAGAGTTATTAAGATAACCTTCAAGAGCGTAAAATGTTACGGTTGTACTAAAGACTGTAAATGAGAGCAATGAGGCAGTCTTGCGTAGGTTGATGTTCTTGTTAGCAACTGCAAAGAGTTGAAAACCTCCAACCAACAATCCATAGATTTGGTAGATAGGTATCCAACCCAACTCAATAATAGTCGCAGGAAGCAATAGGACGAAGTTTAACGCACCCAACATAATTTCCGTAGGCTGACTATCGGCATAGAGAAAAATGTCCTTGAGATTACCTAAACAACGCTTTACCATTTTTTGTATCGTGTCTTTCCGTTATCCTTATACGCTACGAGTACCTCGCCTCTATTACCCTCTTCTTTGTACGAACAATGTACCCAAGCATACTCACCCATATTATCGGGAAACTCACCTATGAGTTGGTCAAAGGTTAAGTGATCTTTGATATACATAAAGAGGTCACGATTCGTGTACCCATCTGTAGATTGCATATCCAATGCTTCACCCTTTGAATGTTGTGAGTTCTTTGAACCTCCTATAGCCTCGTTTAACTCCTTTGACCGATAACCAGAAGTAACTCTTAAAGGCTTTCCAAAATGTTCTCGGCAAGGCTGAAAGATACTGTTGGCTACTGCCTTCAAATTGATTAGGTGAGATACTGTTGGCTCGTTTACAATCCCCTTGCGTAAAGCAGTCGCAGAGTATATCACTTCTGCAAGGCTTAAATTCTCCGTTAGCTTCATTCTTCATCTGTCAAATAAACGCTTCCTACACCTTGCGCTCTTACAGAGCCATCACAACAGTCTATTGAGTATGTTGAGGTCTCCCAACATAGGCAACCTCGCCTCCCCCCTTTAGGGGAAGTACGAGATGGTATGTAGTTCTTGTCGTTCATTAGATTAAATCTTCACTTGGCTCTGGAAAGTATTCAGGGTGCAATTCCTTACAGGCTGCAGTCCATTCCGCAATAGCAGAAGATGAACCGAAAGTATGAATACCCATTGGCGGACACCATACCATAGCACTATCCCAAGACTCTACAGGCTCACCATCCCATAGAACATCTATATGGTAGGTAGAAGATAGTACAGGTGCGGTGAGTTCGTTTCCTTCGTCATCGTATGTACCTTCAGTCTCTACCAAGTGTCCAAGATGAACAATGGCGTGAGGGTGATTAGGTACAACATCTCCTTCGGGAGTTGTTTCAGTACCCAATGCGTTGATTTTCGTAGTTGCTGCTCCTTTAGAGCCGAATGAGTATTTTCTAAATGTTTTCATATTAGATTGTTGTTAGTGCTGCTAATTCTTCGTTTGATAGTCGTGTCTTGAATAAGAGGGTTTGGTTGTTCAAATACGCGCTCACTGAAAGAGAGGGGGTTAAAAGATTGGAATCAATACGGCTCAAAGTGTTTGCGCTAAATGTTGCTCCCGAATTACCTGTTCCTACTTGCGTTCCATTTACATATAAAGCAAAATCGTTTGGAGCATAAGCAAATGCCATTTTGTAACGACCACCAACAACAGCACCGCTATAACTCATTTGTGCTTGAACACTACCATTCCATACTTCGGCTCTTAAATTTCCGTTTCCGAATATCGTAAGCCAAATATAGTTTCCCGTAGTGCCATCATTCAAGGCTAATGGCGTTCCAAAATTTGTTAAACCATTCAATGTAATATCAACAAATACAACACCTTCTTCCGAGTTGATTAGCGAAGATGCTGAAGTTTTAACCAAAGCATCACCAACACGACTCACACTACTCCCATAGGTAGGTATGTAGGATGTTGCGTAGCTTCCTGCTTCAAGTTGCGCTCCGTAGACATAGATTCCAGATGTGCCATCTCCTTGAAAACTATTATTTATATCGGATAAAGCACCGCCTAATGAAGCTCCAAATAAGGCAATAACTGCTCCACTACTATGGTTAGAAGAAGCGCTACAACGATACCATCCGTTGCCGTAATCTTCAATAGAATAATTTGTTTGCGTTGGTGAACCAAATGTTATGTCATCTACAAATGTACCATTAGACAAGTTAAATTTAACACCATATCTTTTTGAACCCGAATCAGTACGAATAACCATAAATAAATGATTATATGTATCTGCCTTTGCAAAAATAGTTTGCGTGTAATTACCGCTTGTTTGTGAGTTTAAAACTTGACCAAACCAATGGAATGTGTTTGATGTATTTGGAACCACTTTACTTGCATTTACTAATCCTTCGGGAGATGTAGCAGCATTTGATGTAATTGTTGAGTTAGATACATCTGGCGAACCATTTACATACTCACTTTGTGATAAAAGGTTAGTCCTTTGAGGCTCTAACAATAGTGCAGGACACGAACTATCCGTATAATCTAATCTTGGAGTATTGTCTGTAATACCTCCGTATACGGCAGCAGTAGTTGTTTCTATGTAGTCTCTTGCTACAAGTGATTGCTCCGTTTGTGCGGCTTGTATGTAGATGTATTCACCAACTGAAATTCCACCACTATAAAGAATTTGCGCAGCAATAAGAAATCCGTATGTTGGCGCACTTGGTGCTACAAAAACTGAAATGCGATACCACCCACTAACAACGGATGTAATGGTTGGGTAATATATAGATGGGTTGCTATTTACTACGATTGTTCCGCTTGTAAGGTCAAACTGCACCCCTTGACCATAACCCCCAATAATAATAGAAACTTGGTCATAAGTACCTGCTTTCACATAAAGACTATGTGTGCGCAAAGTAGAAAAATTGCCTTGCGAAATGTATGGAGATGAATTAACTGCACCTAATCTCCAAGCGTTATTAGTACCATCATAACCACTCTCTCCACCTGTAACGAAGGCTCCGCTATTACCCCAAGCAGCATTATCAAATGTGTTAGAGTAGGTCAACAGGTTACCTGTCTCCTTCTCTATATTACCATCTGCATTAACTCTCGTAGCAGCACTTGCACGAGTGAAAGTAAAATCACCATCACCGCTTACAGGCTTTTGGCTAAACACTTTACCTGTCTTTGTTCCGCTTGGTATAAGTACCAAACTTGATTTATCGTATATGCTCATATCTTACAAAGTTGTTAATGCGATACACTCGCTATCAGTTAATGCCGTAGGGAATAGAATTGCTTGGTCATATCTTGCAGTACCTGTATTAATAGATGTATTAAATGCATTTAATTCAACTCTATTTAATTGACTTGGTAAGGTTTTGTTTAATGTTGTATACTCATTAGTTCCATTTACAAACACCTTTATTGATTCATTTGTATAAACTACTGCTATTTTTTTTCTGCCTTCTATAGAAACAATATTGTTCGCAATGAGGCTATAAGAATCATTGGCTTTAACATATAATGATAGAGTAGTTCCATTTTGACCTATCCAAATATGGTCGGGGTATACTGAAGAATCGGCAATTGTCATAAAGGCATTTACTTCATTTTCATCACCATTAGTTACATCTATAAAGGCAGTACCTTCTTCTGCAATTAAAGAGTCTATATTCGTTTTCTTACAAACATCATAAGACCTCGTAACCGCAGAACCATATGTAGGTATGTAACTTGTAGGGTAACTTCCTTGCTCAAGTTGTGCGCCCCAAGCCAAGAAATCAGCACTTGATGAAGTGAATCCATTTTCAAGTAAAAAACGAGGGTAAACAATTGTAGGCGCACTTGGAATTTCAAAAGTGTATTTTTTCCATTCAGTAGTGAGAGTTATCAATCTATTTGCAGTTCCATCGTATATGAAGTAAATGGTTGGTGTTCCGCTTAAAGATTTAAGATAAACAGAATAAGTGTAAGCCGTTCCAGATGAAGTACCAAGTACTTGCACTATGTCTGCATAGCCGCCCGATAAAGATGCTTCAATTCTTGTAGCGTTTTTAGAACCATCAGGAGAAATTCCATAGTTTGAAGTGACATTTAATGTTGCACCAACAGCACTCTTTCCCCAAGAGGCATCATTAATGTATTCCGAATGAGGTATAAAATTCGTCCTCAATGGCTCAAGTAAAAGAGAAGGACACGAAGCACCACCACTATAATCTAATCTCGGTAAGTCCTCTAATATACCTGCTTGTGCAGTAGATGCTCCTGTTTCAATGTAGTCAGTTGCTACTAATGAAGATTCTAATTGAGCGGCTTGGATGTAGATGCTATCGGTTGATGTGTTGGCAAAATTACCCGCAGCATCTAATAGGTAAATACTTGTTTGAGAATTTGTATAATTGTCGGTTACATAACATCTGTACCATCCTCCACTTACGGCTTCAATTCCATAGTCAATAGGAGAACCAAATGTTTCGTGAACTGCTCCTGTAGATAGATTGAATTTAATATATGCCGAACCACTTCCGTAAGGCTGTAATGCAACAAAATGCGTATTTCCTGCTTTTACATAAACCGACAATGTTGCTACTCCTCCACCAATTAAATTGGTTTGGTTTATATTGGTAAAAGTACCATTTGCAGCAGTCCATAGCCAAGCGTTGTTTGTACCATCGTATCCACTTTGTCCGCTCACTATACTTGTATAGTTTCCAATGCTCCAAGTAGTATCAAACTGATTTGATTGCAGCAAGCGATTCTCTCTACCCTTCTCAATAAGACCATTAACATCTACCCTCGTAGCAGCAAGATTTGAACCCCTACTAAATGTAAAATCCCCACTACCATCAGTAGGGCGTATGCTATACAACTTACCATCCTTCACTGCTGAAGGTATCATTACTAATGAGGCATCCTTATACAGACTCATATCAATTCGTTTAATTCGTTAATAGTACAGGTTCTCGCTTCGGTATCACCTCCTGCTGCTTCTACCCTAACATCATAGGCATCCATCAATTGTCTGCCTCTATCCGCTTGTGGGAATCTTCTCAATGATTTAGAAACACACTCAAAGGCTTCCATTGTTGCACCGTCCTCTAATACTCTTTGTTGGAATTGTGCAGGGTCTAATATATAGAACATTGCACTTCCCCAACCTATTTGGTTAGTGAACGCATCACCACTACCCCACCAAGTAGAGCCGTAGATTGCTCCATATCCTTTTTCATCACTTGCCATTATTCTCTAATTTTTTTACGAGTTTCTGTAGCCTTTTTAGGTTAACCTCCTTTGGCTCGTAGCGTTTCTTACAACTGCCAACCGTTGAAGACCGCATCTTTGTCTGGGTACATATCGTCATTCGTTGCTCCATTATATTCGGGATAGCTTGAGTTGTTAAAAGCCATAAAGTCAATAAACCTACGAGTGTAGTGTTCAGCTATATCTCTGTGCTTATTCGTTAAGAAGTCCACCTCGTTCTTCTCCATCGCTATACTGTTCTCTGCCGTGTGCTTGTAAGCACCTCCATTACCTATCGTATAGGCAGCGTGAGGTAAATACTCTACCATAGCCCAATGGATCAACATAGGTTGTACATAGTCATCTAACAAAGTTGCATAAGCAACAGGTAGCGTATCTGCTATGATGTCTTCACGCAACTTATCGTACAACTTTGTACCCAAGTAGTTTTGAATGTGTATCTCCTGTGCAATCTCTATAAATTGCAAGAACTTATCGCTATCTACATTTCCAGAGATTACGCTATTGCGTACTAAATCGTCTCTTTTTATGAATAAAACCTTTGCCATTATTTTCCGTAATTAGGGTGATGCCCTTGTCTTGGCATATCAATCGGTGCAGTAGCTACCTCTTTAGGGTTTTTAGGTAGTTTAAATCCTGCTCTTACCGCTTGGTTAACATTAACATATTTAGTTCCTCGTAGGGCATCGCCACCATAAGGTTCACCATTCTTCTTCATTTTCTTCTTGTAGATTCTACGCTCCCATCTATGGTAGCAGTTTACACCACCCTTGTACTTAAACAAAGAATAGTTTCTACCCTTGTGTCCAAAGCTCTTGTTAACGCCTCTTGCACTCATCATACCAATATCCTCTTTGCGGTACAATTTCTTTTGAGATAACATAGTCTTGCAGAAAGCACGAGAAGAGCCTTTAGAAGTCTTCTTTGTACCCTTTACATACTTGTATCTTACCTTGTATATCTCGGAGTCTTGGTTACTGTCTTGTGTAGCGGATAAGTTGACTAATCCATTGAGGTATTCTTCAGTATCAAACTCCTCTGGTTCATCGTCTCCTACAATCTCTGCATCAATGAGTTCATAGCCCTCTGGCTCTTCCTCACCCAAGTCAGCCAATGCATCTAACATCTCGTGGGCTAACTCGTCATCAAGAAAAGGGCGGCTATCCTCTTTAGACAATTCTTCTTTTACTTCCTCCTCCATATCAATCTGCAACTCTAAAGGTTGTAGTGTCTTGAAGTATAGGTTAAGGCTCACCTCATTCACCGCAAGGATGTCATCACAAGCATCCAAGATCAACTCTTGAATAGGTCTAACAACCGTGTTGTGGAATAAGAGACTTGCAGTCTTCAATTCATCAGCATTGTTACCTAATCCTGTATTGTCCTTGATACCCATCAACATAGGTGAAGTAACCCTATGGGCTACCATCAACTTACGCATACTCTCGTCTGCCAAGAATTGATACTGCTCACTTGCATCCGATAACTGTACAGGCTCAATACTTGCAGCCATCTCCTTGTTATCGTTAAATGCCAAGATGAACTTACCAGAATTAGATGAACCGCTAAACTTCTGTATGATTCGTCTCTCTATAAGCTCACGCTCTTCCTCCGTTGGTACACCATTGTTGAAGTTAATCAACATACTTGGCGAGAGTCCGTTCTTAATGTTGTTGATGTGGTAGTTTGCTACCTCCTCTTCTAACTCTGCATAAGGCAATCCCCCTTGATAGTCTACAGGTGAATAGTAGTAGAATCCACTACGATAAGGCTTGATACAATAAATCTCAAGACCCTCACCTTTCTCACCGTGACCAAACGCAGGGATGCGTACAGGCTCAAAGCCTTTCTTACGAATCTTTGTCCAATCTTTAGAGTAGTAGTAACCACATACATCACCATCCTCGTTCATCTTCTCAAAGCGTAAGGTCTCAATAGGCATATGCTCTACTTGTACGATCTTACTTTTGTCTTTGTTGTAGATGACTTGGAATGCTGCTTGACCCATAGCTTTCAAATCAAAGGTCACCTTCCTCATACAAGTACGAGAGAACAGAGACTTCATCTGTGCATATTGGTCTGGCTTTCTTTGAGCATCGGTAGCGTATAGCCCCTTGCCGTAGATAAGCTCACTCATACCATTTATAATGGCATTGTTTGTAGCACTACCATTGTACCTGTCTATAAGGTATTGGAAGTAATTATTATCCTCGCCATAGGCTACCCATTGCTTACGATTGTCTTCTACAACCTGTGGGGTAGTATGCGTTGCAAGGTTTACGATGCGTATATTGCTCATCGGTAAATGTATTGATTATCATTATCAGTATCCTCGTAATAGGTGAACTCACCATTGTTGACACTAAACTTCTCAAGGTCGGTTTGATTCGTACAATAAACCTTACCTCTATATATCTCGTTAGAGCCTGTTATTCTTATAGTGTAATACTTGCCCTCTACGAATGTATAAGCAGGTGTTATATGCAAGTAATTCGCCTCCTTCGTAGCCGTTAGAGACTCCGTAGCGGATACATTGGTTTCTTCATCTGTAATCTTAACAGATACACTTGTATCAAACGCTCTCGGAACGAAATATATCTTCTTGTCTGTTGTAGTTACTATATGCATAATAGGTTAACCACCAAGAGGTATAAGTGTTATATCAAAAAGAAAGGGCAACCCCGAAGAGCTGCCCTAACCAAACCAAAACACCTATGTCAAGTGCCGTTGCTAATATACTACTTTCTTACGAAGTAACAATAGTATCTGTAGCTGAAGTCATCCCTGCGAATGGGTTGCCATCAGTTGCTCCTGCAATGAAGTTAGCAGCAGTTACTTCCATAGCGTTGAAGGTAAGAGTGTAACCACTCATATCTCCCATAGCTGCTCCAGAGGCAATAGTACCACCTGTTACATCTGCTCCGTGTTCACGACCTACCAAGTAAGCGTTGCCATTGTAGTCCTCTACAATAATGTGAGGTCTGCCGTAAGACAATAACTTGATCTCGTTGTTATCCTCCTTGCTCAATTGAGGCAAAGTAAGGCTAACCGCTTGGTCAAAGAATACTGTTCCGTTCTCACGAGAAGCGTTAATAGTTTGCTCTACTGAAGATGTGCCTTTCAGCTCATACTTGTAAGCAGAGAATGTTCCTGTCATATCAGTAACCTCATCGGATGTAACAGAGATAGTTCCTAAATCACCGAAGTTTACAAAGTAAACCGCTTTAAGACCACCTACTGATTCACGACAAGGTAACGCACGACCTTTAGTTAAATCACAAGCCATAATTTCTTTTATTTTTTTTATAAAAAAGGGCAGACAAGCATATGCCTACCTGCCCCTTCAATTATTAACTAAACTAACTCTTATGAGTAAAGTACGATGTCAGCACCAATACCATATTGTACCGCAGCAGTAAAGCGCATTACAACACGAACATTTTGTGAACCATCAAGGTCAGCCATATCAATTAGCTTCACTTCGTTGTGGTCAGCCAACAAGCCTGTACCGAAGAACAAGTTACCTTTCTGTGCTGCTACCATTGTATTGTCGCTCAATCCAGAACAAACGAACAATTTAACACCATCAAAAGCAAGATCACCACCATTGAACCAAGTAGTACCTTCGTTGTTTACACCATTAGCACCCAATCCAGAAGCACCGAATCCACCCAAAGCACGGATGTATGCACGAGCAACATTAGAAGAAGCGTAGATGTATAGGTCTTCTTTTCCGTAAACCGCAGTTGGGATAGCATCAACTACTTTACCCATCTCTGTGATAACATTAGCAGCAGTAACAGAAGTACCTGTAACATCAATTACAGTTCCGTCAGCAGCCAATAGAGTTTCAAAACCATCAAACTCACCTGCGTTAGCAGTAACACCTTGCCAGATATTCTCTTCAGTCTTCTGTGCTACTTTAGCAGCGATGTGACCGATTAAGAAATCAGCGAATGAAGGAGGCAAAGAATCAAATGCAGAGTAACCCATTTGAACTGCTTCCCAATCGTTGTGGAAATCTTTCTTACATAATTCCAAGTTTACTTGGAACTCTTCTGGTTGTAGAACACGCTCTGCAAGAGTAACTGTGCTTTGGTCAGCGAAGTCACACGCAGCGTCTTTTACCAATGCGTTAGTAGAAAGAGTTTTCATTACCTCTTTGTACTTAACATTTGGTTTTACAGTAATACCGCCACCTTCAATAGTGTCGGCTGATAACAATGCGGCAGAGATGTATTTTCCTGCAAACTCTCCTGCATATGTAGTTGTGATTGATGTAGCCATCTTTATTTTCTTTTTTAAGTTGATTAACTTTTATAAGTTAACTATGTAATGTTGTGTGTGTTAGATTTTTGTGTATGTTTGGAGAAACCAAAACGAAATTACTATGCAATTGATTGACAACCTTGAACACTTAAAGCAGATGGATAGCAACCCTTATTGCGCCTCTGGCTTCGTTACTGATTCAAGTGACATTTACACCGTAGAAGATTATTTGGAGCATTTTGAGATGTACTCTAATGGACAAAACTTCTATTACTCCACGCATTGGGAGGGTGAAGACTTAATAACCCACGATGGCAAACACATACCACCTGCATATGGTGAATAAAAAAGAAGGAGGGCATTGCCCTCCTTTCTTATTTACTTAAACTTCTTGTATGCTTGAGAGTATTCGTTGATCTCTCTCCTTAACATTTCCTCTCTTCTTTGAAATTCCTCTAAAACTCTTACTGCTTCAGTAACATTTTTAGGCTCTGGAATGCTAACGCCTAAATCGCTCTCTGCGTTTTGAATCGTTTGTCTTGCCTCTGCATAAGCAGACTCTAACTTCATCAAAGCGGTAGTAAATGTCTTAAACTCTTTTTGAAAATAACTTGGGTCAAGTAGCTCCTGAACTTGTTTCTCAATTCTACGAATTGGTGTGAATGCTTCATCTAAAAGTTTATCTACTGTTTTAAATGTAGACTCAATTTCATTAGCCAATTTTGGCATATTGTCACCAACTGCCAACTCAACTTTTTGCTCTTCGCTCAACTCAACCTCTTGAGTGTTCTCAACTTCTTGAGATGCTTTGGCTGATAGTTCAGCCCAAATAGATTCTACTTTCTTCATTATCCTAATTTGTCAAAGATTCTTGATAGAGTGTCTTTTCTTGCTCCTTTAGAGAACTTCTGTAAGTCAGCAGGTTTCGTGTCTGGAGAGTGCTTGATAGGTTTAGCAGCAGGTTCGTCAGCAGATAAGTCTACTTCCTCTTCCTTAACCTCTTCAGCCATCTCTTCTTCTTTAGGAGACATCATTGCTTTGATCTCTTCAATCATAGCCTTCATCTCTTCTACTGCGGCAGATAACTCTTCTTTAGTAGCGTAGCTCATCTCTTCTTCGTTAGCCTCTACTTCTTCAGTTGCTTCTTCTTGAGCAGGTTCTTCAGCAGGTGCTTCTTCTTCACCTCCATCACGCATCTCTGCAATGACACCTTCTTCTGCTACTACAAGGATGCGACCATCTTCCAATGTGTACTCACCTACAGGTAGAGCGATACGCTCATCTTCAGTTACGATAAATACCTCTTGGTTAGTTTCAAAGGCTTCAGCTTCAATGACTGTACCGTTGTCTAACTTCATAGACTCTAACTTAATCTCGTCTTGGAGGTTAAGCAGTTCCATAATCTTACCTAATGTTTCTTGTGATTTCATATGTTTATTTTAATGCTTGAAATGCTTTCTCTAAATTCTTCATCTCCATTGATGCGGTGTCTAAAACTGCGTTAAGAGTTTTTAACGCTGAATCCATTGACTTTGCGTAGTCATCAGCACCAATTTCTCTCGCTTTACTTTGAAGGTCTTTAACCATATCAATATCACCCTTGATGTCTTTTATGTCATCCGAAAAAGCTCTTTGAGCTTTAACCACTATTGACCTTGCTTGTTCAAACAGGTTGTAGCCTTTCTTAAGGTTAGTGTCGGACTTTGTCTTGTCCCAAACCGATAGCTCTACTTTCTGCTCTACGGCTAATTTAGCCATCACCTTATGTAGCGATATTCTTTTCATATTATGTTAATTGTTTAGGGGTTGCTTTGTTAGGTTTTTAATTATAAGCTCTTTAATAGCAGTTAGCTTCTCTTCAGCTTCTAACTCCTTTGGGTCTTGTTTAGATGCCTCTACCTTATCTACAAAGTAACCCTCAATAGAGAAGCCCTTAACCTTACCACTCTTCACATAGTCGTTCCAAATCTCATCGTTGTGAACCTTCATACTAACCATCCAAGTGCCTACAGGTAAGTCCATACCATATAGCTTACTCTTGTCTTGCTCACCTTCTATGATCCAACTCTCTACAACACTCAAGCCTGTAATATCTATTTGGTGTTCTAATGTGGCTTTGTTTTGGTTGCCATTGATGAAGAACAATTCACTTGCCTTTCTAACCGTGTCTTGCGAGAAGTAGATGTAATACTCATCTTCACCGCTTCTACGATAGATAGGTTTATTAGGTACAAGTGCTGCACCCAATAGAACACGCTTGTCCTCGTCAATGGTTTTTAATTCTACACGCTCCTCTTCCTTGAGGGCTACGAAGTCCTCCTCTATAGCAGGGGCTTCTACGATACTGATGGCTTGGATACCTGCTTGGAGGCTCTCCTCATCTAATAATAGTTCTACGATTCTCATTATGGGAATGATACTTGGTTAATTCTATTTCTATCTAATTCTTGTTGTGAGGTAACATCACTACCTACTACATATGCTCTCATAGGGTTCGCTTGTAGCGATTCCAATATAGCATTTTGACCCGATGCCCCTACTATATTGAATTGGGGCGAGGTACTTGGTGCAGTAGGTGTTTGTATGTTTGTGTCTACACTACCACTCGTTTGGAATTGTTGCCTTGCAATGGTAGCTATCTGTGCTGCACCTGTCGCTGCTGCAATACCTGCCTCAACAAACTGCGCTCCTGTAGCTAACTTAACAGGGTTACCTCCTGCCGTAAGTGCCGCAGTAACGGCTTGTGCAGTATTAACTACCGCTTGGCTAATACCAAGTGCCTTATTTATTTGAAAGGCTTTCTTTGCTTGTTCTTCGTTGCCAGATAAGAATGCTTGTGCAAGGTCATTAAGTGCGCCTATGGCATCACCTGTCATCTGTAGTCTTGCTTGTTGAACACCTTGTTCAAGTTCTCGTCTCTTTTTAGCTTCCTCACCCTCTTGAGCAGTACGCTCTGCATTCAAGACATTGATTTCACTAACCATATCTTGGTAGGCTTGAGTGCCTTCTTCGTATAGAGATTTTTGTTGCTCTAATGTTGCAAGTCTACTATCGTACAACTGCTTGTTTAACTCCTCCTCCAGAGTTAACTGCTTTTTTAAATTGGTCTCTGCTTCAATAGCAGCCTCTGCTTCTATCTCGGATACCTCTTGTGCGTTCTCTGCTTTGCTGATTTCAAGGTCTACTAATTCTCTCTGTAGAGCCATCTCGTTCATCAACTGCTCACTACGGAATCCTGCTACTTGTGCTTGAACTCCTACAAGCTCATTCTGTGCAGCTATGTATTCCTTTTGGAACTCAATGTTATCCTTGTCTAAAGAGAGCTGACGAGCTTTGGCATCTACGATCCGTTGAGCATTCTCAAGCATTGCATTCTCTTGCTCCTCTAATACTCCTTTGAGTTCATTGTTAGCCTTGATTCGCTCCTCAATAGTAAAGCGTTCATCGTCTCTTACTTGTCTTAATTTCTCTGCTTGTAGGTCATACTTCTCAATCAAGCCTTGCATCAATACCTCTGCAATCTCTGCTTGTTTGTTAGTCTCGGTCATTGCCGCACCTTGCTTAACTGTCTCTACCACATAGTTAGAGATAGCCTTTGCCCCTTCGGTAACTAATTTCTTACCCTTATCAAAAGAATTGTTAACACCTGTAAGTACATCTAAAGATTCCTTACCTGCGTTCTTCACATCTTTCATTGCCCCTGCAAAGTCACCGCTAAATACCTTCTTAACGGCACTTGCCAAGTATCCTAATGTATCAAGATAGGACTCAAAGCGTTCTTGGATGTTACGCTTGAACGCATCAGCAAAGTCTAACAAGGCTTGTTTAGGGTCTTCAAATATGGATTTGAAAAAGTTAACAATACTACTACCCCCACTACCACTAATCCATTTAGTGAAGTCGCTAAAAGCTACCTGTAGAGTGTTGAATGTAGTGTTAAAGAAGTCTACTGTCTTTTGGTTGTTATCAAACAACTCTTTAAGTATACCCATCGCTTGGAGTAAGATACCAATACCTGCTGCTTTGATAGCTACACCTAAACCCTTGAAGCCTGTACCAAGTCCCTTGATACCCTTTTGGCTATCTTCAGCACTCTTACCAATGTCTTTAGTAGTATCGGCAATGTCGTTAATACTCTCGGCAGTCTTGTCTGCTTGAGTTTGGGAAGCCTTTAATGCATCAATGAGTTCGTCTAACTTCTTCTCAAGACCAGAGAGGTCTGCACCGATTACTATGTTCTTCTCTATTGCCATTTGCCTAATGCTTCTTTAAGAGTACGAGGGTATTGGTACTTGCCTTTGGCAATCCTTACATCCTCATTCTTCTCGTTAGTCTCCTTTAGAGCCTTTATAAGATAACCTAACTTGCTATACATCGTTGAGTAATTCCATTTGTGTCTCACCTGTAGATAGGTTTAACTTCATTTGGTTGATAATGTAGTTTCTTTCACCTATCGTTAACTTGTCGTTAATCTTCAATGCCAACATTAAGCCAAGAGGTAGCTGACCACTATACATAAATGTTCTTCTACTCGTGTCGTACAAGTCCGTGATGTAGTCCTTCCAATAGGTGCTATACAACCCTTGACTAAATCCTTGCAGTAAGTAAGGGTCTACCTCTGTACCGAAGTTCAAAGTCTTGGTTACACTTGAGGCAACCGTGTCATTCACATTACTCACAAGGTGAAAGTCAGTAAAAGGGAAATTGTCTGTATCCATATTTACATAGCTGAAAGATTGTGTGCCTCGTATCTGCCCTGCTACATAGAAGATGAGAGGTGAGCCTATATACGGCTCTATCTCTCTCGTGATACTCTTACCTACATTTATGGTAGTTAGTGTGCCTCCGTTTTGGTTGGACAATCTTTCAAAGAGCATATGGTCAAAGCCAACTTCAATACTAAACTCCTCTCCATCAAATGTGAAGTCGGCTCGTAAATCGCCATAGCCAATGTCATTCTGCAATCTATACTGCTCACCTAATACCGCTTCTGTTTCGTTGTACTTAAGATTGATTCTACGATAGAGTGATGGTTTACGGATAGTGATTTCTTCTGTATCAATGTATTCCGTAACATCTCTTGTAGTGCCTTCTGCATACCAATCGTCTAAAGGTTCAATGTCGTATTTATTATTAGCTACAGGAACTATAACCAAGTTGAAAGCCCTTACAAGGCTTCCTATGAAATCACTAATCTTCTGCTCTGGCATTTGGTCGGATATAGTTACTATACCTGAAGTGGTTGTAGCCAAAGGAGTGGCGGAAGCTGCTAATATATTTGTCCCTGCTGCATCGGCATACCAATTAGCAATCATCCCAACGGTTACCGCTGCGCCATCACCTGATGGTGCTAACCTCATATCTACATAATCTCCTACCGAAAGAGTTGGTAAGAAAACAAAAACATTAGATGCATTACCTGTATGTTCTTTAGAGCTAAAAAGCTCATCGTTAATAAACACATCTACTCTATAATTAGTAGAGGCAGTTGCAGAAGGACTGTAAGATATTAACGCAGGATTTGCGGTAGAGGTTACAGGAAATCTATGCAGCGTAGAGTCAAATACAGCATCTCCAGAGACTAATTCTATAAGCTCTGAAGTCGCACCTATCGGTTGGTCTTTGAACATATACCCTGCTCTCCTATGACACCACATAAATAACTTACCAAAGTCGGCACTATCAAAGAAGTCACTCTGGAAAGTGATGCCATACTTCGTCTCTATCGCATCTATAATCTTCTGCAACTTAATTGCAGGTTTAAGGTCGTAGTAGAATATTCCGTGTTCGGGGTGTCCGTTGTGGTAGCTAATGTTGTTAGGAGAGTGGTCGTTACTCGCACTATTGTAATACCAATTGGCTACAGGTGAAATAAGAGGATAGATAATAGAACTATCTGTACCACTCACATAGGAATTAAACCCTGTTGCAATGTTTGTGTCATTGTACTGATGGTCTTGAGCTGATAAGTCAAGGTCGTTAAGTTTATCCTCACCAAAGGTATCCTTCAAAGAAGTGACATTGCTATAGAACCCTACTTGATATGCATAGGGTTGGCTATCCTTGATTTGTACACTCTCCAACTCTAATACACCTGCTCTAAATAAGTTGTTGTTCACCTCTATGAAAGAGTCTACTCTCAAGTTGGCATCAAAGCCTCCGTAGATGTCTACATTATAGTAGTGCTTAAATATAGCGTTGTTAGCAGGAGATGCAGGAATAGTAAAGCTATTGGTGAAGTCACCAAAGACTTTAGAGATGTCCTTGATGTTTTGTACACTCAAGTTGATCTCTATGCTCTCCTCTTGGAATAGGTCACCTCTTTGACCATCAATGTAAAGGTCTACTCTATACATACCTTGTATCAAATGCTTCTTCTACCTCAATGATGTAGTTAATCATTCTATCGTTAACTGACTTCTGTAAGTTCAATGAGTTGGTAGTAACATTGACAGGTAGACCATCTAACATCACACGCTCACTCATTAACATCTGCTCCATAATAGTATCGTAGTCCTCGCCTACCCAACCTGTATTAAGAGTAAATCTCTTTCTACCATTGGTGTTTATGCGTTGATACTTATGGGCAGTCGTGTCGTAGGTGAACCCTGTAGAACCAGAACTCCCTAAAGACTTTCTGTACTCATTCGTAGTAGTGTTTATTGTAGAGTCACTTCTTTTAAAGAAGGTTACACTCTCCCATACACCATTCTTGTTTACGAACTGCATAACGCTTGGTGAATACTTACTCTCACAAGTAGGATAGAATCTACGAGTGTCTAACACCGTACCATCCTTGTCCTTTAATCTTATGTCGTAGTATTCGTTGTAGTTGAGTGACTCACCTACGCTATCTAACCATTCAGTAAGGTTGTTGATCCCACAAGGCAGTAGCATCACTCTCTCTTCAGCTTGTAGCCCTTGTAGTTCCGACTCTGTTATTCTTATCTCTACATTGTATCCACCATCACCTAATACCTCAACTACATCTAATCCAATGTTAGCACATTGAGTGCCTCCCTCAACAGTACCACCATCTGCCAATACTCTATCCTTATAAGCCCAATAGATGTCATAACCCTCACCCCACTTACCGAGATATACAGGCACAACCTCATTGCCAGAGTCTTTAATGTATTTAACTGCATTGACACTTGCGAATCCTTTGTTCACCTCTTTGTTAGCCGCCTCAATAAATATGTGGTATCCGTTAGATGCCTCAAAGATTTCCGAGCTTCCTGTATCGTTAGAAATTGTCGGAGGGTCTGATTTATTATAGTAGCTAACATTGTAGTCTATCTGTACCCATACTACGCTACCATCGGGAGCATACGCTATACTTGTACCATCAAGGTTCTCATAAGCATTAGATAGGTACTCTTGTACCATAGGAGCAATATCAAAGGAGACATCAGTTCCTGCAAACACATCTCTAAATAAAGTGTATTGTGCTGATGCAGGTCTTGAAGACCTTGACCCCTGCCATATGTATACTTCAAACTGTACATCTGTTAGAGATGTAGCAAGGGCTGAATAGTTAGCCGTAACATATATTGGGCTTCTTGCTCCTACTAAACTTGTTGGTGTGATTATACTCATCGTTTGGTAAATTTCAAAAATTCATCTACATCCATAGAGACTGCTTTGAGTACCTCCTCTGGTAACTTCTCATACTCTAATCTAAATGGTGCTTGGAAGAACTCGCTCTTGGGAATCCCTCGTTGCTTAATACTTCTGCTTATTAAGAAGGCTGCTCTATCAAGGTTCGCCTCTGTCTGCTTCACAAAACTATTGGTCTTTAGGTCTCTCGCCTTTACCTTCTTCTGTGCCATCCAAGTTCTTATAGAACTCTTTGGGGGTTGCTTACCATCAAAACCAAATCTTGATCCATTAGGCACTTTATACTTCGTACCATCTACCCCCTCATCAATATACTTACCATAGTCCTCCATAGTGAAAGACATAAGTAAGTGTACACCTGTAGTGATTGAGTAGTCTAAACTATCCTTCAACTTTCCAGAGGATACTTGTCTTCGTCTCTTTTTCTTACCATCATTGTAAGTAATAGTACGAGTAGCACCAAGATTCAGCCTCGCTGCCTTGATTACTCTCTCGGCAAATTGCCGTAAGACTCTCTCTGTATTTTGTGTTACTACGGACAAGTGGTAATAGTGTTAGCAATGTCTATAGACAAGGTTAGATTCCAACCTACCAGAAGGTTCTCAAACCTATCCTCAAAAGGCTCACAACTTGGTGTACCATTGAGTTGGTATTTGTCCTGCATCAAACTACCTCTCTTCAAGTTGCTCACTAAATCGTTAGCTACCAGAAGTTGGGTGTTTAGAATGTCTTGTCTATTGTCTACCCCATAGAAGATTTGGTCTTCATCTCTTGGGTCTTCCTTACTCACATCAGCTACATCCATAAAGAGGATGCTCATAGAGTAGGTTATGCCCACATCATTGAAGGTCACACTATTTATCATAATATGTGACAAGGGGAATATAGTCTGCTTGTTGAGGTCTACCTCAAAGATGTCACCTTCTGTAACGGTGTTCACCTGCTTGTTAGCAATGAGGTGTTCTCTTATCTTGGT
>Ga0257126_1000540_pt1 | contig 30442 bp, 4 predicted proteins | sample SI060_120mmetaG_FD_190151 | JGI IMG/M metagenome (GOLD analysis project Ga0257126, IMG submission 190151) | Marine microbial communities from Saanich Inlet, British Columbia, Canada - SI060_120m | ecosystem: Environmental > Aquatic > Marine > Inlet | place: Canada: British Columbia | collected... | reverse complement strand
ACCAGCACAGCAATCTGGTGGTGGAGGAGGAATGGGTGGCATGATGGCCATGTTACCTCAACTAATGTCAATGTTTGGTGGTGCAGAAGGCGCTGGTGGTGCTGCTGGTGCTGGTGGTGGTGCTGGTGGTGCTAGTGGTGTAGGTCTTGGTAAACGTGGTAGTAAGATTAGTAAAGCACAAGGTGGTGGTACACTTACTCCTTCTTGGGGACAAGGTTTTGATTTACCACAAGGAGAAGCATATAGTTCACCAGGTAATCAGTTTTTTGGTATACAAGAAGGTGCAAGTGGTATGGACCAAGCAAGTAACATTTTTAACTCTGATGCTGTACAGAATTTTGGAATCCCTATAGTTAGTGATGCATTCAAAATCGCTGATCAAATTAAGCAACAAAAAGAAGTAGAAGCTGGAGCAAAACAAAATAGAATTGTATCTGAACTAGCTTTACGAGCTTCTAAAACTGAACCAGAAAAAATAGATAGAGAATATGTTCGTCCAGAAGATTTCTCAAACACAGGAGAGGAATTCTTTCCAGTGTATGGCGTAGGTACAAATGTACTTGCTAAACATGGTGGTGCATATAAAGCTCAAAGTGGTGGTAATTTTTTAGATATGTTTAATGCTGGTGGACCTAGAAACTTAAACCTAAAAGGAGATGATCTTCTTGGTAAAGGAGAATTTACTTATGGTTTACCTTACTACGAAACTATGAAAGAAAAATTAGAACATAATAGATTTCTTAATAGAAGAAATACAAATAGTATGAGAGCTCTTCAGAGTGGTGGAATGATTAGTGACCAAGGATACTCTCCTATAATAAATGTTAATCAACAAAAAGCATTTAGACAAGGTGGTGTACTGGGAAGTAATTCTTATTTAGTTCCTAGAGCACAGGGTGGATTTAATATGAGTGGTGTATCTTATGGAGGAGGTGCAGGAGGAGCTGTAGGAAATAAACTTGGTGATGCGGTAGGTTTTAATAATGATGCTGGATCTAACATAGGAGGCACTATAGGTGGAACTATTGGTTCTGCATTTGGTCCTATAGGATCTGCTGTAGGTAGTTTTATTGGAAGTGGTATTGGAGATCTTGTTGATAGAAGTGATAGAAGAGCTGCAAAAGATAATGCTAGAGCTGAGAGAGCAACTAAAGAAATGTCATACAGTGCACTAGGTCCACAAGTTCAAGCAGGGCTTGCTTCACATGTTCGTGAAGGAGGTAATGTTTCATCAAACCCATCAATGTTAGATACAATGAAGATGGGTGGAGAACTTAAAACTCTATGGGGTGGTGAAGCTGAAACTGTTTCCTACAACCCTTATGCTGGTGGTGAGAGTATTCAATTCAAAGGTAACTCACATGACTATCGTGATCCTAAAACAGGACAAACAGGAATAGGTGTTGCATATGGAGAAGAGTCTGTTGCTAATAATGAAGCTGTTGTAGAGGTAGAGAATGAACCAGCACAGCAGTTAAGAGATGGTGGAGGAAATGAAAACTTAGTTGTATATGGAGATCTTAAAATACCTGAAGAGTTTGTTAGTGAGATAGGTGATGATAGAGCAAAAGGTAAGAAGTTCAAGAATTATGTTGAAGAGTTAAATAAAGATGAAAAGAAAATTAATAGTAAAATGACAAAAGCTGCTGACTTAGGGCTTGAATCAGACAACACTGTATTTGGTCAACTAGAAAGAAGCACTGCAGATGCTATACTTAAAGGATCAGACATGAAGTTAAAATCAATAGCAGATAAGAAAATGATATTAGCAGATTTACAATCTGCACTTAATGATACATTTGATGAGTTTGAAATTAAAGGAAATGAATTTATAGCAAAAGGAAAAGTAGTTGATGACCTTGAAAGAGAAATGAACAATATGGCTAAGTCTGGTATAGAAATTAAACCTGAGAATAGAGGTAAGTTTACAGCATGGGCCAAAGAGAAAGGTATGTCTGTAAGTGCTGCTGCTAATAAGGTTATGGCTAATACAGACAACTATAGTAAAGGTGTTGTTGCAATGGCTAACTTTGCTAAGAACTTTGCTAAGAATGGAGCAGGTGTTCCTAAAGCTCAAGTTGGAGCTGGGTTTGAAAAAAACGAACTAGGAGGACCTGATGTAGGAATGACTGTCGAAGAAGCTCTTGCTGCAGGTTTTATACTTAATGAAAAAACAGGTTTGTATGAAAAGTCAAATGGAGAAACTGTTGACCCTACTGACTCAGAAACTGATGCATTAGATGAGGTTCGTCCAGGTCAAAATAGAAATAAAGGTACTGGACTATTTGGTAACACTACAGTAAAACAATACGAGGATGCTAAAAAAGCTAACCCTTGGTTTGACTGGGAAAACTTTGATCCTAAGAGTAGCGCTGATGTAAAACGTTATCAAAGAGAGTTTAACAAGAGAGCTGAAGAAGCTGGTAGTGACAAAAGAATACAAGTAGATGGTGACTTTGGAGAACAAACAACTAGTGCTAGATTTACTCCAGCTTCTCCAGGAAAAGAACCTGAAGTAGAGGTGGCAAAGATTAAAGAGGAGCCTACTGTTACAGAGACTACAACTGTACAACCTCCAAGAATTCCATTCATTCCTAACTTTATAGATGGAGATGTAAACAATGAATTGAATCCTGATCAGTTACTTGCTGAGAGGTATGCAATGGCTACTAATCAATATATACCTGTACCTGCACAAGGGTATCAACCTAACCTTAGAGTACCTTATGATATATCTTTACAAGATGCAAAGAATGATGTTATTGCACAGAGTAGAGCTATGCAAAGAAATCCTGGTATACAAAACAATCCTGCTGCTGCAGCACTTATGGCAGCTCCAACTTATAAAGCATTAAATGAAATTAATGCAGAGGAGTTCAGAGCAAATCAAGCTATGAAGGATATGGTATACTCAGGAAACCAAGCTACATTAAATGACGCTAAGTTAAAGAACTTACAAATATACGGTGAGCAGTATGATAGACAACAAGAAGCTGTTTCTAATACAAGAAAAGAAAACATAGCTATCTTAAACTCTATCTCTAATAAGTATGCTCAAAATAGAAGAGAGAATATGTTAGAAAGAGTTTACAATAATATGTACCCATCTTATCAATTTAATCAACAAGGAGATGCAAACACTACAGGGGTGGGAGGTAACTTTAGTATACCAGGTTATGGTATAACAGGGGGAATACCTGGTCTAGCTACTCCAGGGTTTAATGGTAACGCAGGTCAAAATGTTAACAGTGCAATTAACTTAGGAGGTCAATTGATAGATTACTTTAGAAATAATCCAATACAAAAAACAGTAGAACCTAACTACAACAGGATGGATCGTGCAATAAAGAAAGGTATGGACTTTAAAGATATTTATGATTACGTACAGCCAATAGATGATGGATCTAGAATGGCAAAAAAAGGTAAAGCAGTAAAAAAGAACAATAAAAATAGCAATATTTTAAGAGCAATTAAAAATTTATAACTAAACTGATTATAAAGAATTACCAAAACCTGTTAGAGGTCCTTGGTTAATACAATTAATCACATTACATTTGTTAAATTATGGCATCATATAAAGACACAACACCTTCTACATTCAACCCTTACATAGAGCAACGTCCAGTTGAAGCTATGGCTAAGGTTGGTATGTATAAGCAACAAAGGTTTGATGAGGGGGTAAAGAAAATACAAGAGAGCATTGATAATGTTGCTGGTCTTGATGTTGTAAGAGACATTGATAAACAGTACCTACAATCAAAACTTAATCAACTAGGTAGTCAACTTACCAATGTTGCAGGTGGTGATTTCTCTAATTTTTCATTAGTTAATTCTGTTAATGGAATGACTAATCAAATAGCAAAAGATCCTAATGTAATAAATGCAGTAAGTTCAGCAACGAGATACAGAAAGGATTTAGAAACTATTCAAGGTCTTAAAGAAAAAGGAGAGTGGGCAGAGTCTAATCAACTAGAATATAATAAAGAAGTTACTAACTGGTATGATAGTAATGATTTAAATTCATCATATAGTGCTAATGTTTCACCGTATGTAAATGTGCAAGAAGAGTCACAGAAGATAATAAAAGCTCTTGCTAAGGATGAGTATAACATAGAAGTTATGCAAGACCCTACTACAGGTAAGTACTATGATATAATGACTAATCAAGAAGTAGAAGAACTTACCCCAGAAAAAATACAAACAGCTCTTAAGACTGGACTCAGTCCACAAGCTTGGAGACAGTTAAGTTTAGATGGTAAATTAAAATACAACAATGTTGGTGATCAAAGTTTTGTCAATCAACTTAATGATGGATACGAAGGTAGATTTACTTTCTTGTCAGAAAAAAGATCAGATTTAGTTAACGCTGAACTAGGTGCTAAGAGTCCTAAAGATAAATTAAGATTACAGCAAGAAATAGCAAAGCTAGATAAAATGATAGAAGCTAATCAAGCAGAGTATGATTCTATATCTGCTGGTTTTGGTAGTGGTGATGTTGAGTCTGCAAAGGCACAGCTTTACACAATGGATTGGATGAATAATACTAGTCAAGCTTTTTCTAGTAGATCAGTAAAGAGTACTAGTAAAGAAAGTCCTTACTTCTCTGTACAAATGAAAAAGAATCAGTTTGCATTAGCTCAGGCTAAATATGAGGAACAAAAAAGACAAAATAGAAAAGTAAATGCAGATAAGAAAAAAGAGCTAGATTTACTTAAAGCTAATTTAAATAATACATTTACTATACCTAAAGACCCTAAAAGTACTGATGAGATGTTTGAAAACTCAAAAGTAGAAACAAAAGCTAAGGTAAAAAAAGCTGATGCAGACAGAAAGAAATTAGCTAATAGACTTGGATGGGATGACACTATAAAATATATTGATGTAGATGGGGATGGTAGTTATGATTCAAAGATTGATGAATTAAATGAGAAAAAAGGACTTACTCAGTTTGAAAGAATGATGAGTGTTTCTGAAAGATCTAATTATGCAAATGTGCAACCTATTGATATGGATGCGATGAAAGATTATTTAGATGTTAAAAGAGATGCAGACACTTCAATGTTTAGAGAAAATACAATTGCTCAAGAGGTTGAACGTCAAATTCCCAGAAATATAGATGCTATAATCCCTCAAGAATATGTAGGTAGAACATGGGAAGGGTTTAGCGCTGCAGAAACTGCTATACTTTTAGAATCCTTTGATAAATATAAAAGAGGCAATGTAGGTGTAAGTTTCGGTTCTGCTCCAGTTACATATGATAGTTATGATGATGAAAGAGCAAGGGAAGAATTAAGTGATCAAGAATATAGTTTATATGAAAATATATATAAAAATAAAGAGGGTCAATCACTTCTTCTTGGTAATGATTATGTAAAGAGTGCTATGAATCTAAAGGATGAAGTAGAGGATCAATTAGAGAAAATAAATGATAGACGAGCTGAATTAGAAAAAGAACTATATCTACAAACCATAGTTACACCTGACCCATTAGCTGTAGGTATTGATATATCTGATAAGGTTGCTAAAAATAAAATGCAAGGAATTGTAGCAACTGTTGTAACTGCTATAAAGGAAAAAGGTGGCTATCAAGGATTAAATGATAATGATGCTGCCAACTTATTAGAAATAGAAAAAGGTATAACGTCTGCAACAGTTCTCACAGACAGTAGAGAGCTTAGAGTTAGTGGAGGTACTGCAAACGATATGAATAATGTATTAATACCCTTGACTGATGAACAATATGATCAGGTTAGAGGAATGTTTAATATTGAAACTGAAGCAACCCCAGAGGCTGCATACTTTAATCAAAACATTCTTCCAAGATTATTATCTACTGGTCCTACTGTTGGTCAAAGAGAAACATGGACAACTGCAGCTCCAGAATATTCTGAAAATATGTTTGGTAAAATTGTTTCAGAAAGCCCTACGACTACTAATTTTGAGAACGGTTACTTTAATAATTTTGATTTTCCAAACGTTAACCTTTATGAAGTAGCAGCTAATGTAATAACTAATGATGATCCTAAGAGTGATGATGCTAAATATTATTTCCAGTTAGCTTTTAGAAGTAATAAAAAAATTCCTAGTAAAACAAATCCAAAAGTTTTAGTAAATTATACGGATGACTATCCGAATATACCATTTCCAAATCCTGTTACTAAAGAACAAGTAACAACATTCTTACAAAAACTAGATGATGCTATTGTTTTTAAAATGTTAAATGGAAGAAATATTACAAAAGACGACATTAATCAACTGACTCCTGAAGTAAAAATACCAAATTAATGGGAAAAGATAAGTTAGAGAAAGCTCAAGTAGGAACAAGTATACCTAAACCTACAAATCCAAAAGCCATGTTAGACGAAGGTTTTATGGAGCAACGTTATGGTGGATATAGACAATCTACTGGTTTACCTTCACCTAATGCTGGTAGTGTTGTAGCTAGGTCGTATGGAGGTCCTGGGGAAGGTCAACCAGATGTACTTTCCACTTTTCTAAAAGAGTTAGCAGATACTCCTTCTAGTAAAGGAAGAGGTCCTAAAATGAGAACTGCTGATCAATATATTGGATCAGATAGATATGATTATTTTAGTGCTGATCCAGGGTGGGATAATGAAGATGCTGCTGCACAAAATCAAGGTTGGGGATCTAAAATGGTTAATGGTGTTGGGAAAGGTTTAGCTCTTACAGGAACTACATTTCTACAAAATACTGTAGGATTAGTTAATGGTGTTATACAAGCTGCTTCAGATGGAAGGTTTGCTTCTTTTTATGATAATGATTTTAACAATGCATTAGATGAGTTTAATAAAGAATTAGAAGATTCACTACCTAATTACTATACAGCTGCTGAAAGAGATGCTGAATGGTATTCTCCAACGTACTGGGCTAAGGGAAACTTTTTATGGGATGGTGTTGTAAAGAATATGGGATTTGCAGCTGGTACATATTTAAGTGCTGGTGCTTACACAGCTGCTCTAAAAGGTTTACCACTTGCATCTAAATTATTCTCTACAGGTAAAGCAGCTGAAACAATTGCTGCAACAGAAGCTGGTCTAGCAGGAGGTAAAGGTGCTGCTGGTATATATGGAGAATTAAAAAGTTTATCTGATACATTCTTAAAAACAGCAAACGGATATAACACACTTAATAAAGGTCAAAGAGTATTAGTAGCAGGATTATCTACAACAGGTGAAGCAGGTTTTGAAGCTTTGCATAATGCAAATGAATTTAGAGAAGGTCTTGTTTCTCAATACAAGTCAGAGTTTGGTATTGTTCCTACAGGAGAAGCTCTTGATGATATAAACAGAGCAACTGATGCTGCAGCTAATAGATCAATGGTAGCTAACATGGTACTGTTAACAGCTACAAACTATATACAGCTTCCTAAAATATTCCAAAGTTCTTATAACAGTGAAAAAACATTACTTAATGGTCTTGGTAGAGAGATAGGAGATGTATCTTTAGATGCAGCTGGTGTAATGTCAAAAACAAAAGTTACCAAATTAGGAAGAGTTGTTAACGCTATTAGAAAACCTTATTTATTTTCTTACTCTGAAGCACTTGAAGAATCCTCTCAGTATGGAATAGGAGAAGCTACAAAAGATTACTATCAAAAAGCATATAATGGAGAAGCTACAAACTGGATGTCATCTATTAAGGCAGGTCTTGATAGCATGGTTAGTGATGAAGGTGCAAAGAATGCTTTAATTGGTGGACTCTCAGGATCTATAATGATGAATATTGCGCCAAGTGTTAGATCTTTATTAGGAGGACCAAAGACACAAAAGCAAAGAATAAGACAAAACACAGATGATTTTGTAACTGCTTTTAATAAAACTAATTTAGGCGATGCTGTAAATGCTATGCAGTTTGATCTAAGTAACTTTACTAAAGAGACTGGAGAAGCTGTTAATAGAGGAACTGTAATCCAACAGGAAAGAGAAAGAGCTCTTAAGAATGGAGAAATATTTGAAAGCAAAAACCTAGAATCTGATTATATAATAAACTATCTAACTCCTAGAATTAAGTATGGTAGATTTGATTTAATTCAATCAGAGATAGAAGAATATAGAACTCTTGCTGGTACAGATGCTGGCTTTGACCAACTAGTAAAAGAAGGTAAAGCTCTTACAACAGACACAAGAGAATCATATTTAGCAAGAATAAATAGATTTAGTGAAGTTGCTGACAGTGCACAATCTTTATACCAGTCTTTAAATCTTAGATTTGGTGCAAAGTTTAAAACAAATGATCTTGGTGATGTAATAGAAGACGAGAAAGGAAATCCAATTTTAGAATATCCACCATCTGTAATGAATCAGATGATGTATACTGCACTTAAGACAGAAGACTTTGATCAAAGAATATTAAACTTAGGAGGAAAACTATCTGCTGCAGGAATAAACACTCAAGCTGTTCTTCAGAGTGTAGTAGATGGAGACTTTAAAGCTTACAATGAAGCGGTTGTGCAGCTTAAAGAATCAGATATGATAGGTTCAAAAAAAGATCAACTTGGATCATACCTAGATGATATTGCTGATGCAGCCTCACAGAGACAAAACTTTATAAAAACATATGATGATATAAAGGAAAACCCTAGTAAGTATACATCAGAACCTGTAATTGTTAAAGATCAAGTAGAAGAAGAGGTAGAAACTATTAAGGTTCAAACAGAAAAAGGTATAAAAGATGTTGCAGTAGAAACAGAATACTTTGTTGGAAACAGTGTAGACTATAATGAAGATGGTTTAGATGAGTTATTTAAAATAGGTACACTTATAGTTAAGGGATATAATGAGGATGGTACATTAAAAATAGTAAACACTAAGACAGGGGAAGAGAGAGATTTAAAAAGAGGAACATTTAACAAACTTAAACTTGGTAAGGTTAGCAGTGTAAAAAATAATTCTGCTGCTAATTGGTTCTATAATCACAGAAACGAAATCTTTAGACTTAATCGTGGAAAGCTGTATGGAGGATATGTTGATGGAAGGATTGAGTATGAAGCTGTTAATAATGATACAGGTAAAATCTATTTTGTATACAAAACAAACGGAGGAAAGATTAAAAGAAAACAAATAGACAATTCATTTCTTGTTCCTCAAAAAGGTTTTAACCAACCTAGATTACAATCTGTTGGTAGTGTTCAAAGTAAAAATCAAAAAGACTCTTTTAAAAAATACACTAGTGCTGCGGAAATACAAAAGCAAAGAAAAAAACTAAAGGAAAACAGAGAAGCTAGACTTGAAGTTCTTACACAATTAGGTGAAGAGAGCAAAGAGAATATTGTTGAGTTAAACAAACAGATAGAAAAAGCTGCATCTGATTTAGTTAAAGTTAAAGAAGACTTAGCTAATATTAGAAAGATGAAAAAGACTGGTGAAACTGGTCCAAGAATTAAACTTAATTTTTCTAAAGCAACTAAGTCCTTTACAAGAACTATCAACAAGTTAACTCAGATGAGAAAGGATCTTAACAAGACCATCAAGTTAGCTGAAATAGAAAGAGATGAATTAGCAGCTGACGTATCTTACTTTGAGCAATATACTAATGAGATATCAGATGCTCCTGAAGATAGCGGTGAGTTCTTACAAGAGTTAAAAGATCAGGTAAAGTTATTAGCTGATAACGGTAAAAACCTAGCTAAGATAATTAAGGCTGCTAAGAAAATGGGAACCACATTAAGACAGGTTACTAAAAAGGCAGCAAGTTTATTTAGAAAAGCAATTAAAAGTACTTATATAGTAGGTGATGACTATGCGCAAGCATTAGATAAATTACTAGATGATGTTGCTGCTGGTGAAAACTTAGACGTAACTTGGCCTGCTCTTAAGGAAGAGATTGTTAACTTCAAGCTTACTAATGATATATCTAAAGATGTAAATCTTAATGAGTCTGACATAGTTAAAACTCAAGATGAGGTAGCTAAACTAACTACTGATATAAATGAATTAAGAAATGAGTACAGAGCTAGAAAGATTATACTAGATAGATTCCAATCTATTATGAATGAGTATAATGCTAAAAAAGCTGCACAAGAAAAATTAGCAAACGATCAAAGATTAATAGATAGAATATTTGCTACAGGTATCAAAGCTCCAGCTCTTAATGAGTATGAAGGTGCTTATAATCCTGATTCTAAAAAGAGTACAGAAATACTTCCTGTTGCAACTATACCAAATGATGATGAGAGTGAAGACTATCAAATTAGATCTAACACCTTTGGTGCAAACTTAAACTCTTTTGAAAACAGAGATGAGATACGTGGTGTTTATTTAACAAGTGCTATTGAAGATCAACTGTTACCTGGTGTTATTGATAAAATGTTGTCAGGTGGTAAGACCCCCTTATCTGAAGAACAAAAAGAAAAGTTTAAGGAGACTATGATTGTAATGGTTATGGTTAATGAAGATGGTGATCTAGTTAATGTTAACGGCCAACCTATTGCTGAAGATGAGGATAACTTAGACAATGCTATATACCAAGCTATGCCTGAAGCAGGTCTTACTAATACTAAGGGTAGCATGTTTAGAGAAAACACTCCTGATGAAGTAGTAAATTCAATTAAAGAGCAGTATAAAGAATTTAGAGAAAGTGTACTAGCTCAAGATGCGCTAGGTATACCTCAAATTATTGAAGCATCTTTTGGAACACCTGAGTATGAAAAGAATGATGCAGGTGATAGAATTTATACTACTGTTACATCTGTACAAGATGCAGGTTTAGTTACTGAAGATGAACTAGAGTCAGAGGTATTAATAAAAATACCTACCTCTAAAGGATCTTTATCAGAAGGTACAACTTCATATAATTCACCTATAGGACGTGCTTTTTTAAGACTTAAGAATGCATACGTACCACTTAAAAATAGAAAACACACAGAAGAAGAAGCTACAGTTATATATCAATCTATTCTTGAACTATCTAAAAATATAGAAAAGGGACAAGGTTTAGAAAGCGATGCTTCAATTGACATACTAAACTTTCTTAAACGTGTAACTTATTGGGGAATACCAATAGATAACGCTGGAGAAAGAAAAGAACCAGGAAGAAATAGTGTATTCTTTGAAAGAACTGTTCCTGAAGCTGGAGGGGTTTTACAGTTTGCTAAGCTACAACTAACAATAGGTAGAAGTCCTGATGCTAAGTTTGACTTTTCTCCAACTGAATTAGAGATGAGTAAAGATGTAATCATAACTCTTCTACAAAACACATATAACAATATCAATGCTTATGATAAAATACTAGATAACATTGATGCTGAATTCCAACAAATAACAGGAATAGAAAACGGTGAGGTGCAAAGTGTTACGTGGGATAACTACCAAACATATTTATTATCTAACACTAATCCTGACGGTTCAAAAAGACCAAACTCTGATTTACCCTTACACACTATGATGAAACCTAAAGTAGAAGGTGAAGTTAATAGGAATAATATATACTTTTTTAGTAAGACAGGTCAAGATAATTATACTATACCAAACCCTTCTAGTCAAGCACCTAAGGAGCTCATAATAAAAGATGGTAAGATCAAAGCACCAGTTGCAGACACACCAGTTGCAGACACAGGAGGTTATGTATTAGATGGGGAAACTACTGATGTTTATACGTCACCAGAAGGAGCTACATTAAATTTTAGATTTGATAAAAAAGCTACAGAACCTTCTTGGGATCAAGTAGCAGTATTACAAGGAGGAGATCTTAAGGCAATAGTTAAAAAAATTACAGGTAGTGAACAAGCTCCTAAAGATGTTACTGAAGAAGAATTAAAAAGCTTTATAGGACAGCAACTAAAGAAAACAATCTTTAAGTCAATTGAAAAAGTATTACCAAAAAGAAAAGCTAAAGTAGCATTTGAAAGTAGTATAGTTGTTGGTGATTCTGAGGTAGAGGCTGGTCAAGCTCTTGGGTCATTGTTTGATGATGCACCTGCACCTGCACCTGTACCTAAAGCTCCTGTTAAACCAACACAACAAACTATTAACATATATGCAGGAACAAATGAAAATGCTGAATTAAGTAACTTTGCTAATAGACCTTTTTCTTATAAAGGAAGGGAGTATAAAAATGTAGAGCAAGCTTTTCAACATCAAAAATTAATGACGTTTGCTCCAAATACTGGGGCTGCAAATTATCTTAATGATGAGGTTGGGAGTAAAATATTACAAGCTAAGACTGGTGCAGAGGCTAAAAAATTGGGTAGACAAATTAAGCAGCTAAATACTGTTGCGTGGGATAGAAGTTCTTCTTCAATAATGAAAGATTTAATAACAGAATCTTTTAAGCAAAATCCTCAAGCACTTGCAAAATTATTAGCTACAGGTAATGCTACATTAACTCATACACAAGATAAGACTAAGTACCGTGAATTGTTTCCTAAAATATTAATGGAAGTAAGACAAGAGTTAAGCGGCTCTCAACAAGACTCAACATCACAAACTAGGGAGGTTATTCCAAAAGAAAAAATACCTCAGTATAAAATGGCAGATGTTTTTGAATTTGTAAAACAACTTCCTGTTGAGAAGTTTGGAACATCTAAACTAAGAAGTAGATTAGAAGATCTTGTAGATAAGCCGTACTTGATAGGATCTAATGATCTGATTGATGTGTTGGAGCAATACAGTATACCTGTAGATAAAAATATAAATGAAACATTAAGTGTTTTAAAAGAAGCAGATGATGAGTTTAAAAAATTAAACATGCGAACTCCTCAAAATAAAAAAGAAGCAGATAGATGGGTTGAATTATTAGGTTATAAAAACTCTTTTGTAAAGTATGTTGCAGATGCTATAGCAACTAAGTATAAAGTAAAACCTTTAAAAATAGGCATTGCTAATAATGATTTGCTTGTACCAACACAACAAACTATTGAGGTTGTTATAACTGATGACACTCCTTCAGGAGGAGGTTTAAACTTTCAAGATGATATTGATGATGCAATAGCTGATATGAATGATGAACACTTTCGTGAAGTTATTGAGGGAGAATTAGAACTAGCCAAAACAGAAAACTGGAGTGAGGTAAAATCTTGGATGAGTAAAAACTTGCCACAAGTTCCACTTAATATAGTTAAAAATATTATAGAAGCTGGTGGAGGTAGAACAGCTTGGGGAATGTATAAGGATAGAGCTATTTATGTATATGAGAATGCAGAGGTTGGTACAACTTATCATGAAGCGTTTGAAGCTGTGTTTAATGGAATGCTTTCTACTGAAGACAAGACTACATTAAGAAAAGAATTTAACTCACGTAAGGGTACATTTGTAGACAGACCAACAGGGGAAACAGTTAAGTTTTCTGAAGCTACTGGTCAACAAATAAAAGAGCAATTGGCTGAAGAGTTTAGAGATTATATTCAAGAGGATATAAAACCTAAGGGTCTATTTGCACGTATGTTTAAAAAGCTTAAGGACTTAATTGAGAAGTGGTTCATGAGTCCTAGTTCAGATACATTTACTAAAGAGTTATTTGATAAAATAAATACAGGTGGTTTTGTAAATACTGCTATGCTTGATTTTTCTTATCAAATGGTTTATTCACCTTCACAATTTGATTCAAACTTTGCATTTGCTGTTAACTTTCAAGATGAGATTAACTCTCCAATAGACTATAGAGATCCATTTGTTACTGAACCTGAATATAGGCTTGTTACCTTAGACGATCAACAAATGTATGATACATTACAAGAGATGACTTATCAACTTGTTGTGGATACACTTAAGAATGATGCAGATTTATTTAATCTTACTTTACTAAAAGGTAATGAAGCTGAAACATACAATAAGATTCTAAGAAATGTTTTACGAGTAGCTCAACAAAAAGGAAATGTAGCTACTAAATATATGAACCTGTCTAAATCTGCAAAAGCTAAAGGTGAAAAACAATTTCAGTGGGGTACAAAAACAAGAGATGTATTAACTGCTGAAGAGATGTCTAGACTTAATATCTCAATATTTCAAAACAAAAAACTAAAAAAGAATATAGTAGAAACTTGGCCACTTTTAATAGATAAGCACAAACAATACTTACAATCATTTAATGTTTCATTTGATCAATCTGCACAAGAACAATTAGAAGATAATGATAGAATACGAGAAAGTAATAAGTTTGATGCATCAAAAATAGATAGTCTTAAAGCAGCCTCTTCTACATTAAAATTACTATTGGCTACATTACAAATAAAAAACAGTAACGGAAAGCCTGAAATAAGCACTATAAATGGTAGTGTGCTACAACCTATAGGTAAAACATATGTAACTTTAATGACTAAGCTACATGATTCACCTACTGTAGATGATGCAATGCTTAAATTAAAAGAGTTAGGGCAAGAGTATCCAACTTATGCATCTTTATATACTCGTATAACTGGTGATAGCATTGATACTAAAGGTGTTAGTTTTGATAGTTTATCATTAGAGCAGTCAAGACTTATTACAGCAATGTGGAGAACATTTCATAAAATGACTCCAGAAGCATTAAATACATATGTTTATAGAGATGGAGTTACTGTAGGTCCTGCTGCATACTCTTCAGCTGCAGACCAATTAACAAGAAACTATATAAATGATATATCTACATTATCAAAATCTGATAAAGGATTATTTAATTACAATAAAGTTACTGGAAAGTACACTCCTAAAAAAGCAGTAATAAATAATGCTCCACTAAACACACCTATGGCTATGTCTAATTTTCTTAAGAAATTAGGTGTTAGTTTCTCTGAAGTTGAGATTAGAAAATTATATAGAATTGGTAAACAAGAAAAAATAAAAGATGTAGTAAGTAAAGTTAGAGATAGTTTAGCTAGTATAGAATCTGTTACAACTTTTTCAAAAGATTCATTAGATATTAATCGAAGATTAAAAGAACTTGCATTCTTACAAACACTTGCATCTAACCCAGAATATGATAGTACTTATTACAATGTGAATGGTGAAAGAGTTCAAACAGCTTTTGGAGGTAATGTTGCAAATGATTTATATGTAACATTAAAGAATGTTAAAAAGAAAGAAGATCTTGCTGGTACACCTTTTGAGTATTTACTTACAGATGTCTTCTCACAGGGATCTAGTATTATGTCTAGAATGTTTACTAGTAAGGGCGTTAAAAAACCAGGAGCAGAAAATCTTTTTAGTCCAGGTATAGCAGGTGGTATTGTATATGATGGTAAAAAATCAAACAAGGGTTCATCAAGACTTACAGCTAGAGAGAGATATATACAAGAGTTAAACTTTAACCTTGCTGGTACGTTTATGAATCTAGTTCCAGGAGATGCATCTCTTGAACATACTTTATACATGGGTAATCCTGTAGATGAAAGTCAACTAAGTAAGACAGGACTTGCAAGAGTGATATCTAATATATTTAAACCGTATCTTTTATCTGAAATAAATCTATCTAGAGATGATCGTCCTATACCAGAAGTAGAATACGAAAAAGGTACTCCAGAGTTTGAAAAAAGAAAGACTACAGATTTAAGATTCTTTAAAGATATCTTAGGAGAAGATTTACACAATAAGATAGTAAATGAAACAGGAAGTCCTGAAGATATTTACAAAATTTATATAAATGATATAAACAAAGCTATTGCAACATACATTCAAAGGTGGGTTTCTCGTAATCAAACAATGATGACTAGATATGGGATGATCCAAGTTAGTGGTTCACTTGTAGCTACATATACTATTCCTGAAGTAGCACTAAAAGAAAACATGAAAGCAGATCAGTTCAATAGATCGCTAACAGCTTTAGGTATCAATTATATGATTGCAAATATTGAAATGCACAAGCTTTTATATTCTGACCCATATCAATATACAGATGAATTAAAGCGTACAAAAAGTTTCTTATCTCCGCGTCAAACTCTTGTAAACAACTCTCCTATGTTTCAAGCTCAACAAAATAAACTTTGGAATAAAGGTTATGAGAGCAGTAATGATATAGGTTATTACAGTTTTACAAAAGATCATTTTGTAACAGCTACTCACAGTGATGTAGTAGGTGCAATTGACTTACCTGGATATAAACCTTATGAAGAAACAGATGGTGCAAGTATTATATCTTTTCCAGCATACAGAGCTATGAGAATACAATCTGATAACTGGAATGCTGCTGAGGAAAAACAATATAGATATGATATAGCTTGGGAGAAAAGAGATAAAAGTATAAAGCGTAGTCCAGAAGAATTAGCATTATTAAAAGAAGGAAACCCAGCAGTTAAGTCTGCATACCCTGATCAGAAACCTATTGTGTCAGGATCTAAGTTAGACAAGTCTGGAAATAATTCAAGCTATAATAATGTTGTTCTTGATAAGAATTCATTATATCCTCTTTCATATAGAATAATGAAAGAAGTTGGTGCAGACAATGGTGTAAAGTTATATGATAAAATGCAGAAAGAAGGCATTGATTATATAGCATTTAAGTCTGCTAGAAAGGTAGGAGCTGAGTCATTACATTCTACATATAATAAAGATGGTTCATTTAATAATGATGAGTACAAAGATAAGATATTAATACCATTTTCTATAATGGGTATACAGTCTGAGGTTCCCTCTAAAGAAGTTAGTTTAGTTACAAGGGGTTCTCAAACAACTAAGCTTCTAACATTAGACATGTTTGATAACGGTGTACCTATTGACTTTAAACAACTTATAGGTGAAGAAGAACTTTCTAGAGAAAAACAATGGGAAAACTTAAGTCTTATTGAAAAGAAAGATGAATCACCTATATATAGAGAAGCAATAATCAATACTGAGATACTAGAAGCTTTAACAGAAGATGCATACCAAAGAGTTCTCAGACGTTTAGGAATATCTGAAACTAATGAAGGTTACGAGATTATAAATATGTCAGAGGCTGCAAAGACTCTTCGTAGTGAATTATTTAAACGAGAAGTTAATGATAATATTTCTATAGCTCTAGAACAGTTTGAAACAAAAGGTGTTGCTTTAGAAATAACACCTGCGTATCAACAAGTTAGAAACATTCTATACTCTATAATTAATAAAGAACTAGTTAGGTCTAAAATATCTGGTGGACAAAAGACTCAAATACCATCAACTTTATTTGAAAAAACAAGAGCTGAGTTTAATGAAAAATTAAACGGTCACACCTCTGACATTCTAAAATTCTATGAGGATAAAGATGGTAAAAGAGTTATGGAGATAGGAGTTGGGCGTTGGTTCAATAGCAACATGTCTGATGAAAAATTACTAGAATATTTAAATAAAAAAGAAAATCAAGGAATATTAGAAGGATTAGCTTTCCGTATACCTACACAAGCACAAAACTCAATAGATGTAATTAGAGTGGGTATGATATTACCAAAGGAGTTTGGAGATAACGTAGTTGTACCATCAGCAATTGTAGAGAAAGTGGGATCGGATTTTGATATTGATAAACTATCTATATATTTAAAAAATGTAATTTATATAAATAACGAACTTAAAGAAGTGCCTTTCTTTGGAACAGGTACAAACTCTAAACGAAAGATTGCTGATTTATTTGATAGTGGAAAACTATTTAATGCTGCTCAGAAAAAACAATTAGATGCTTTAGGTCAATTAAAAAGTTGGGAAGTTCAAGGTTTAATTAATAATGATGCTGCTATAGAAAACAATCCAAATGATAAATATGGAGACCTATTAGCACAACTAGGTGTAGTAGATCAAGAAGATTCTTTAGAGACATTTATAAATGAGCTGTCTGAGATAGGTGTTAGAGATGCAGTAGTTAACAAATTATACAAGCAGTCTTTAGAGAACGGTTATATAAACTCTTCTAGAAAGCTTGCATCACACTCTCAAAACTTTGAGAAATTAATTAGACCAAACTCTGCAGACTATCTAAAAGATTTAGCCAAGCGTGTTGTTAATAAAACTAAAGGTCAGGCATTTAACTACACAAAAGTAGGTAACATGTTAGACAATAGATTTATGTTGTCTCTAAGACAAGCGTTTGTCTCAGGTAAAAAAGCAATAGGTATAGATGCTATTTCTCAAACAGGACTTTCGCTAAATCAAAAATCTATTATTACTATAGACACTGATAGATTAACATCACTACCCAAAGAGGATCAAGCTTGGCTAGGTGATGGAAAAATTGCATTTAAAAATTACAATAAGTATGAAGGAAAAGCATCTCTTTCAGGAATATATAATGCTGCTGGGCAATTAATATCTAACATTAATAGTCAATTAATGGACGGACATGTAGATATATCTAAAGGTCCATGGATTATGGAACTAGGTGCAACTCCTCAACTTGCACCAACAATTCTTTTTCTAAACGGAATAGGTGTACCAATTGATCAAATAATATTTTTTGTAAACCAACCAATTATACGTACATACTTAAACACTCTTGAAAATGAAGGAAAGACTTGGTTATTTAATCCTGATATTTATAATGAAACCATAGATCAATATGGAGGATTCGTTAGAACTGAGACAAAAAGTAAAGACTTTGTTATTCCAAATGCAGATACATTAGAGCAAACAATGTCTTCATCAAGTAAGATAGACAGCAATCAACCTCAATACTTAAAAGAGTTTTTGAAATATGCTAGAATGTCTGGAGAGTATTATAAATTTACAAACGGAACAAACTTTGACACAACAGTAATTAATGATCACTTCTTAATATTTAAAAAACAAATACAATATAAACAAGCCCAAGAGTCATTAATAGCTGGTGCTGAGTCTAGATTAAATGATACATGGTTAGGAAATTTAGCAAATAGACTTGGTATAACAGAAGATTACTCTCCTGGAGGAAGGGGAAATACAAGAGATGCAATATCAAGCTTTTTATTATCAGATAGAGGTAATGTAAGAAGAGTTTTAGAAACTATATTGCTTCCACATATTAATAAATCTGATAAACAATTTATAAAGATTGCTAGAAAAGCTGTAAATAGTTTAATAGATTGGGGAGTACAAACAAGAGGTTTAAATACACAACTTCAGAAAGTATTACTTGATACAACTGGTACTTCAGCGCAAGCTTTAGAGTTAGTAAATAAAATAAAGACAGCTAAAAAAGGTTCTCCATATTATACAATGCGTAATAATTTAGTTGTAAATAATTTACAAGCAATGCCAGCAAGATCAGCAGGTAATCTTCCTAACAATTTAAAACTTAATAGTATTGGTACAAAAGCATATGATGTAAACTCTGTTATATTTTCTTTTAGATCACTAAAAAAGTTTTTACAAACTATGGGTCAAGCTAATCTTTACGATGATATTGTTAAGCTTTCAGTTTTACAATCAGGTTTAGCAAATAGTCCTATATCATTTACATCATATTTACCATATGAAGATGTAGCAAGTTTATATAAATACACCTTGCGCATCTTAGATAATATGCCTAACTTACAGAACTTTGCTGATGTAAATATGCTTGAGAGAAATAGCTGGACTGATTCAGATATAGTAAGCTCAGACAGTTTATATATGATTACTCCTCAAAACAGTAATGCTAGGCAAGCAAGTTATCCAGCAATTGCATCTTGGGCACGTCCTGCTAGTGTAAATAATGCATTTAATGATGGTAAAATTCCTTTAACTATTACACAAGATGTTAGATATTTTAAACCAGGTGATGATATAATTAGTTATAACTGGAATGATTTATCTGTTAGTAGAATAGAAAGAAATCAAAAAAGAAAAGAAGGAGATTATTCTTATATAAATAAAGGTTTGTTTAAAAGAGTTATGGATCAAGGTGACCCACTTGTTTATTATAATCCAAAAACTAAAAAGAATTACTTTATATATAAAGCAATAAATGGATTAGGTGATGGATTTAGAGCTCAAGAATATTATGATACTGCATCTAAATCTAAAATAGATAACCAACTTATAAAGGTTACAGAAGTGAGTGATGCTACTGTTGTATCTGCCTGGAGTGGTGCTCTTGATCTTAAATATCCAAGCACAGAAGAAGGTGGTGCAATCATGGCAAAATTAAATGATGGAAGAATATTACTAGCTGATGGTGAAAAATATATTCCTGAAGAAATCACTGCAAAATTATTAGAAGAAATTGGCTACTCTAAAAAGTCTGCAAATATTATACTAACATTAAAATGTAAAGGTTAATGGCAACATGTCCAAATATAAATTTACCAGAATGGAAAGCTCTTGAAGCTGCTAAACCAGACTTAGCTTATTACTTATGGGATAAGTATGACGGTAATGTGCCTGCTAATGAGTTACTTGATAACTCACCTGAAATAATAAATAAGGTGAAGCAAGTAATTAAGAAGATGGGTGTACAAATTCAACCATTGTCTACATATGCAAAAAACAATCCTGACATAGATGAGTCATCTATAAATGCAGTAACTGATTTAGCTACAGGTGTTATTGCTATATCTGAAGGTAAGTATGGAGTAGATACTCTTACAGAAGAAATGGTTCACGTTGCTACAGAAATCATTAATCAGGTAGATCCCAAGACTGTAACAGAAATGATTTCTAAAATAGGTAGATTTAAAATTTATAAAGAAACCTTAGATCAGTATAAAGACTTTCCTGCATACCAATTAGAGGACGGAAAACCTAACATTAGAAAAATAAAAAAAGAGGCTGTAGATAAACTTATTACACAGCTTATTGTAAATAACATATCTAACGAAGATCTGTCTTTAGAAGAAAACAGATCTATGGTGAGAAGAATGTGGGACAGTATAACTGATTGGTTTAGAGGTGAGTATAAAAAAGCAAACATTGATATCTTTTCTAAGACAGCTAAAACTGTATTAGGAGGTGAGTTTGAAGGAAGCTATGTTGATTTAGATAGTACTGAAATGTATTACCAAGCTAGTGATGCTCAAAAGGAGTTTATGAGGCAGGTAAACATTACTGAAAAGACTCTTAGAAAAACAGAAACTAAAGAAGAAGAAGGTAGTCCAGTTCTTATAGGAGATAAAAAAGCTACAAGCTTCTATGAACTTCTTATTGATGGAGAGTACGTAATAATTAAAAAGAGAGTAACTGATAGAGTTAAAGCTTGGTATAAAAGCAAGTTTGGAGATAAGGTATTTACTCCATCAGAGAAAAAAGATAATGAAGTAAAGCGTAAATTAGGTACTAGGTATCATGAATTCTTTGAAGAAATACATGATAGATTTTTTAATAGTGATGGTACAAGAAGAGTTACTCCTGGAGAAAGACCATATATAAAGGACGTACTTGATAATAATGTTTATACTAAATTAGAAAAGTATTATACAGATCTTATAGCAGAGTTTTCTAAAGATGGAAAAAACCCATTAGTCCTTTCTGAATTAAAAGTATACGATGCTAAAGAAAAAGAAGCAGGTACTATTGATTTACTTATTGTAGAAGAAGATGGTACAGCTAATATATATGACTGGAAGTTTATGAATGTCTCTCCAACTGCTGAAGATGTTGCTTGGTTTAAACAAGGTGCATATGGAATTCAGTTAAATAGATACAGAAAAATATTACTAGATAACTATAATATAAAAGAGATTGGTAAGAACAGAGCTGTTCCTATTATAATGGATTTACAGAGAGATAACTTTCAAGATCCAAACAGCCCTTTAAAAATAAAAGGTATAAAAATTGGTAGTGTTGATCCAAATAATATGGACCCTCTTACACTAACTCCTGTATCTGCTCCTTCTGAAACTACAGGAGATAAAAAATTAGATCTGTTTATTAAACAACTTAATGCTGTAGTAGAGCAAATTAGTAATAAGAAAACTAAAGGAGATGATGAGTTAGCTTTTAAAGTTGAAAGAAGTAATATTATAAGAAAAGCAATACGTTCACTTCAAGGGCAACAAAACATACAACCTCTTCTTGATACTATAAATGTAATGATAAGAGAGGGAGAGAACTTAATGTCTGAATGGAAAACTTCGTATGAAGGTAGACCACCAAGTGCTGATGATTTAAAAGATATTCAGCTATCAGAATACTCTGCAGATATAAGAGACTATATTGCATCTGCTGCTGTGTTTGAGAAAATCACTAACTATATAGGGGACATGATTTACAAAAAAGGAGACAGTGAGCTTGGTACAAAAGAACAACTAGAGTTTTTAGAAAGTCTTCAAAAGCAACAAATAGAGATTAGTTCATTAAAAACAAATCTTGAATTAGTTGCTGGTGAATTTGCAGAAAAGTTTATAGGAGAACGTAACTTAGTTACAGGACTAATGAATCCAGAAAAGGTTGTAAAAGGTCTAGGAAGTTGGTTTAGAGGTCTTTCAACAATAGGTTTGAAGTCTACAGATCTATTATACACTATGGCAAATCAAGCAACTAACAAGGCTGAGAGAGATACTATTCCTTTAGTAAACAGATTAATAGCTATTCAAAAAAGAATAACTGATAGAGGAGGTGATACTTCAAAAGAAGTTTTAAAACTATATCAAAAGGATACAGAAGGTGGATTAGTAAATAAACTAATATATAAATACGATAAAGAGTTCTACGATAGTGTTAAAAGAAACTCAGAAGAAGGAGCTAGAAGTAAAAAGTGGCTTGCAGATAATATAAATGTACAAGACTACATAAAAGAATCTAAATTAAAGCTAGCAGAAAGAATAAGCCGTATTAAAAAAAGTTACCCTGATGGACAACTAAAAGAAAAATTAATTTTAGAAGAACAAAAAAAGTGGGATATTACTAGAAAAGATTTTAACGGATTTGGTAACTATATAATAAAAAGACACCCACAAGAAAAATGGTTAAGTAAAGAATACTCTGCATTAAAAAAAGATGCTGATTTATTTGAATTATACAATTTTATATCTGATATAAATAAACAAGCACAAGAGGTAGGATACATACAAAACAAAGTAACCTCTACATTCTTACCATTCATTAGAAAAAGCATGGCAGAAAGTTTAGCTTGGGACGGACCTAACTTAAAAGCTGTTGGAAATCTTGGAAAGAATTTAACAACTAGAGCAGATGATGTAGGTTATGGTAAGATTAATTCTCTAACAGGAGAAGTAGAACAAGCTATACCTAAATATTATACTAGTGACTTTAGTGTTACTGAAGATGGTCCTAATGATTATTCAGATGTAAGTTTAGATCTATTTAAGAATATGATACTTTATACACAACACATGAACAAGTATAAGTATCTAACTGAAATAGAAGATCAACTTTTATTAGTAAGAACTGTAGAAACTTTTAAAGATCATTTAAGATCAAATAAAAATAATGAGGTTATACCAGGAGAAATACTAAAAGGAAATACTGAAAACGTAAAAATTTTAGATCAATTTCTAGACACTGTTATATATGGGCAAAAGTATGCTGTAGATGATTCAGACATGGCGTATGGTGCACCTGTTATTAAAGGAGTTAAAACGGTTGTCAACAAAGTATTTAAAAGCTTTGGTGCAAAAACAGATGTATTTAAAAATGATGAAGTTGACGCACTTTCACTTACTAAAACAATGGAGACTCTTAATAGATATATTCAGATGAAGTCTCTAGGTTTTAATCCTGTATCAGGTGCAGTAAATGCATTTGGTGGAAACTTACAAATCTCTGCACTAGCTGGTAGATACTTTGATGCTAGAGAAGTTTATAAATATGAAGCTCAATTAGTAGGTAATAAATTTAAGAATGATGATGAGCGAGAAATGTTTGTTCAACTTCTTGATAAATTTATGCCTCTTAAAGATGATCCCACATATGATAAACTTAGAGATGCAGGGATGAAGAAGCTAACACGAACAAACTTTAGTGACATGTTGTTTATTATGTTTAGAGAACCTGAACAGCTTTTAGAAAAAGCAGTGTTCAAAGCTATGTTAGATAATGTAATGGTTGAGAATGGAAGAATTGTAAACATAAGAGACTTTGTAAGAGATAAATATAAAAGTGAGTACTCTTCAGGAACAGCTGCTGAAAGATCTGCAGCGTATAAAAGTAGTAAAGAAAAAATAAAGCAAGAGATTGCAGAACTTAAAAAGAGTAGATCAATAAATGTTACAAAGAAATTAGTAGATGGTAAATTAGAAATTCCAGGATTAGATTTAAATAACTCTAAAGAACTAATGCGTGTAACTGATGTAGCTAGAAACATATCAAGATCTGCTACTGGAGGTCTTACTGAATTTGATGAGTACAGAGCTAACATGAATATTTGGACAAAGTCTTTGATGGTATTCAAAGGTTGGATACCTAAACTTGTTCTTACAAGGTATGGTGGTTTTAGAAAAGCTGCAGATAACTTTAATGTAGAGATTGATGAGAATGGTCAGACTACAGGTGAGAAGTATGAGGTAGGTAGATTAAAGTTATTCATGAGTGTAGTTGGATTAGATATAATGAGAAGTATTAAAAACATTACATCTATATATACTATGGATGAGAACGGTGTTAAAGTTATAGATGAGTTATATGATATATATACTCAAAACTTTATAAAAGAATTTGGAGAAGCTCCAAACTTATCTAAAGAAGACTTTATAGAATTAGTACGAGTTAACATAAATAGGCAAGTAAAAGAACTTGGAATCTTAGCAGGAATGATGGCTTTAGTTATTGGAATGGGTGTAATTGCTCCAGACGATGATGAAGATAGAGCAACTAAGAATGCATTTAGAAAAATACAAAAGATACTAGATAAGTTTACTAGTGAGATTTTATTCTTTTATAACCCTGGAGAAATGACAGATGTTCTTTCTGGAGGAATACCTGCTATTGGTTTATTCAAAGACTTTGGTAGAGCGTGGTCTCATTTTATAAAAGAGATTACAGGAATGGATGTTACAAACACTGATAAAACTGCTGAAGAAGTCAGAAAAGATGCACAGCCTATCAAGAACATTGCAAAACTAGTACCTATGGGAGGATTCATGCTTGACCTTCTTGCATCAGTAGATGCAGAATTTGCTAAAGAGTATGATATTACTATATCAAAGACTGCAAGGTAAACGCTATATTATAGTAGCATATTTTTAATAATACTTTTAAAACACATATATAAAACATAAATTCGTAAATTATGAGAATCGCTGAAATTTGTCCCACTTGTGCCACATATCAAGATGCTAGTTGCATCTTGTATAATGGTGTATATCTTTCTAACGTTGTAGCTAATCCAGGAGAATCCTTGGATATAGTGTTAGGAAATATAAATAATAATCTAGTTCCTTTAACAGGAGCAGGTGTACCTGATGTAGTATCTGGTGCTCCACAATCTCCTGCACCTTATGTAGGAAAACTTTATGTTGATAATATAACTAGTCTAGTTTATTATGCAAAATCTGCTGGAACTAGTTCTGATTATGCTAGAATTCTTTCAGCTCCTTTAGCAGGAGTGCCTGAATATTCTAACAACTCTGCTGCAATATTTGCTGGAGCAGAAATAGGATCAATATATAGAACAGGAGATCTCCTGAAAATAGTACACTAAAAAATAATTTCCAGATGAGCAAGTTAATTTGTGCGGCAGACCCTTGTCCAATCAGACTTAGTAGTGCATGTGTCTTCTATGAAGGCCCTAACTTAGTATGCGCTAGAGTCAACACTAATCAAACAGTAGAAGATGCATTAATAAGTATTAATGAAGCATTATGTAATGGTTCTGGTATAGATGGTACAAGTGGAACTTCTGGTACGTCTGGTACGTCTGGATTCTCTGGTACTTCAGGCACTTCAGGAACAACAGGTACCTCAGGAACAACAGGTACTTCTGGCTCTTCTGGGACAAGTGGAACTAGTGGATCTAGTGGTACTACAGGTACAAGTGGTTCATCTGGGACATCTGGTACAGGTGGATCAAGTGGTTCATCAGGAACTACTGGAACCAGTGGTACTACAGGGTCAAGTGGTACAAGTGGGTCAACAGGTACAAGTGGTACTAGCGGTACAAGTGGAACAGCAGGTGAAGATGGTGATAAATATGCAACTACTTCTGTAACTTGTTTTACTCTAGGTGCCTCAGGTTGTATATTTGTTGATACAGGATTAGCTTACACAGTAGCTCAATCAATCATTATAGCACACGATGCTAACAACTACCAAGAGTGTGAGGTGGTATCTTATAATCCAGCAACAGGTTCTTTATGTTTTGCTGCACCAACACGTACTGTAGGTAGTGGTAACTATTGTGACTGGCAAGTAAATTTAGATGGTGCTACAGGTGGTGATGGATCACATGGTACAAGTGGAACCAGTGGTACAACAGGTACTTCTGGAAGTTCAGGAACTACTGGGACAAGTGGTACAAGCGGAACTACAGGTACTAGTGGAACAACAGGTACCAGTGGTAGCTCTGGAACTAGTGGAACTTCTGGTTCAGCTGGTACGTCAGGAACATCTGCAACATCTGGAACAGCAGGTACAAGTGGTTCAAGTGGAACTACAGGTACGTCTGGAACTACAGGTACAAGTGGTACCAGTGGAACTAGTGGTACAGCTGGGACAACAGGTACATCAGGATCTGCAGGAACAAGTGGTATAGATGGTTCTTCAGGAGCAGCTATAGCTAACTGGTATGCAAGTTTTTCTGACAATACAGATCAATTTGTAAGTGCAGCTAACACACCTACAGCTATTACATTTAACACTGTAGAGTTGGCAAATGGTATTTCATTAGACTTCAATCAACAAGTAAGATATGCACATGCTGGTATTTATAAAGTGGGGTATTCTTTACAAGTTAGCAAGTCCTCTGGAAGTAATGCAACTGTTGATATCTGGCTAAAAAAGAATGGCACAGATTTTATAAGAAAAGATAGAATTTTAACTAAGGTTAATAATAATGTAGTACAGCTACCTTATTCAGAATTTATAGTAAACCTAGATGCAAATGATTACTTAGAAGTTATTATAGCGTCTGGAAACTCATCTGTACATATTAATGCTACTTCAAGCGCATCAGTTCCTTATTCAAAACCTGCTGCACCTTCTGTAGTGTTTAACACTGTACAAGTGGGTGTAGCTGTAGGATCAACATCAGGTACCTCAGGAACCAGTGGAACATCAGGGACTTCTGGTACTTCTGCAACAAGCGGTACTAGTGGTACGTCAGCAACAGCTGGAACTTCTGGTACTAGTGGAACAACAGGGACCTCTGGAACGTCTGGTACATCTGGTACATCTGCACAAGATGGAACTAGTGGTACTAGTGGCTCAAGTGGAAAATCGTGTAACAGTTATAATGTTACATGTCCATCTGGAGGTGGAGATTGTTTGGCAGGAGTAAACTACTGTGATGGTTCAAATGGATTTGTAACTGTAACAGAAGGAACAGCTATTGATGTTTGCGCAAGACAAACACCTACAATTAGTAATGGAGGTAGTGTAAACATTAATGGACTTTGTTCAGGCTCTAGTGGTACATCAGGTAGTTCTGGTACATCTGGAACAAGTGGAACGAGTGCTGAAGATGGAACATCTGGTACAAGTGGAACATCTGGTACAAGTGCGACATCAGGGACCTCAGGAACTTCAGGTTCTTCAGGGTTAGATGGCTCTAGTGGTACTTCAGGGACAACTGGTACTAGTGGAAGCAGTGGTACGTCAGGAACAACAGGTCAAGATGGCTCCTCTGGAACAAGTGGAACTGCAGGTACTACAGGTACTAGCGGAACATCAGGTACAAGTGGATTAGATGGAGACTTTTATGCTACAACTTCTACAGACTCCTTTACATTAGGCTCTGCAGGTTGTATAGACGTAGATACAGGACTTGCATATACAACAGCTCAATCAATAATCATAGCCTTTGATGCAAATAATTATCAAGAATCTGAGGTTGTAACATATAATAGTGTAACTGGAGAACTTTGCTTCGCAGCACCTACAAGAACTGTAGGCTCAGGTACATATACTTCATGGGAAGTTAATTTAGATGGAGCAACAGGAGGAGATGGTTCTTCTGGAACTTCAGGTACTTCTGGTACAGCAGGTGTAGATGGTACATCAGGCACGTCAGGTACAAGCGGTACAACAGGTACCTCTGGTACAACTGGTACAAGTGGTAGTAGTGGGACTAGTGGAACTGCAGGAACATCTGCAATAGATGGAACAAGTGGTACAACAGGAACCTCTGGCACATCTGGTACTAGTGCTACTTCTGGAACATCAGGAACAACAGGTACATCAGGTACCAGTGCAGAAGATGGTTCTTCTGGGACAAGTGGTTCTTCTGGTAGTAGTGGTTTGACTGGATCAAGCGGTACAAGTGGTACAGCTGGAACATCAGGGGAAGACGGCACTAGTGGAACAACTGGTACTTCTGGAACAAGTGGGTCTAGTGGAACTTCAGCCACATCAGGAACGTCTGGTACAACAGGTACTAGTGGTTCTTCAGGCACAAGTGGGACATCAGGTACAACAGGTACTAGTGGTACATCTGCAATTGATGGTACTAGTGGTTCTTCAGGAACGTCAGCAACATCTGGTACAAGTGGAACAGCAGGTACATCTGGGACTTCAGGAGATGATGGTACGTCTGGTACATCTGGCACATCAGGTTTAGCTGGAAATGATGGTACATCAGGAACATCAGGAACATCTGCAACATCAGGTACAAGTGGTTCTTCAGGAACAGCTGGTACAACAGGAACAGACGGTTCATCAGGAACAAGTGGTACAAGTGGTACAACTGGGACTTCTGGAACAAGTGCTGTAGATGGTACTTCTGGTACCACAGGTACGAGTGGTACTGCTGGAACTAGTGGAACAAGCGGAACTAGTGGAACAAGTGCAACCTCTGGTACATCTGGAACCTCAGGAGAACAAGGAGATATATATGCTACAACATCAACAGATTCCTTTACTTTAGGAGTTGCTGGATGTATAGATGTAGACACAGGGTTAGCTTACACTACAGCACAGTCTATAATTATAGCACATGATGCAAGTAATTATCAGGAAAGCGAAGTAGTTACATACAATTCAGTTACAGGAGAGTTATGTTTTGCAGCACCTACTAGAACAGTGGGTAGTGGAACATACACATCTTGGGAAGTAAACCTAGATGGTGCAACTGGTGGTGACGGTAGCAGTGGTACATCAGGTACAAGCGCTACAGCAGGTACTAGTGGTACTACTGGTACAAGTGGTACATCTGCAACTGCAGGTACATCAGGTACTAGTGGTAGCTCAGCAACATCTGGTACATCTGGTACGAGTGGTACTTCTGCTATTGACGGTGATGATGGTTCTAGTGGAACTTCAGGAACCAGTGGGTTAGATGGTGATGATGGAACATCTGGTACTTCTGGAACATCTGGTACGTCAGCAACAAGTGGTACATCAGGCACAAGTGGTACATCTGGAATTGATGGAGATGCAGGAACTTCTGGTACTAGTGGCACTACAGGAACATCAGGTACAGCTGGTACAAGTGGTAGCTCTGGTAACGATGGTTTAAACGGTACAAGTGGTACAAGTGGAACGTCTGGTACTTCAGGTGCTGACGGAGATAATGGAACCAGTGGAACTAGTGGTACGTCTGGTACCTCTGCAACATCTGGTACAGCTGGTACATCTGGTACATCAGGGACAACAGGAACTTCTGGAACAAGTGGTTCTAGTGGAACTGCTGGTTCTAGTGGAACAGCAGGTACTAGTGGTATTGATGGAGATAATGGGTCTAGTGGTACCTCTGGGACAAGTGGTAACAGTGGTACATCAGGTACATCTGGAGAAGATGGTAATGATGGTTCTTCAGGTACAAGCGGTACGTCAGGAACTTCTGGAACTAGTGGAGAGGATGGAGATAATGGAACATCTGGAACATCAGGTACTAGTGGAAATAGTGGTACTAGTGGTACATCAGGAGAGGACGGAACAAGTGGAACTACTGGAACTTCTGGTACTAGTGGGTCAAGTGGAACAAGTGGAGATGATGGAACAAGTGGTACGTCAGGCACCTCAGGAAATAGTGGAACCTCTGGAACAACAGGAACGTCTGGAACTAGTGGAGATAGTGGGTCAAGTGGAACTACTGGTACATCAGGTACGAGTGGAATAGATGGTAATAACGGAACGTCTGGAACTTCTGGTACTAGTGGTAACAGTGGTACGAGTGGAACATCTGGAGATGATGGAACTAGCGGAACTACTGGGACTTCAGGAACATCTGGTAGTAGTGGAACAAGTGCTCAAGATGGTTCGTCTGGAACATCAGGAACATCAGGAAATAGTGGCTCATCTGGAACTAGTGGCACATCAGGTACATCAGCTATTGATGGTACATCTGGTACAACAGGAACATCAGGAACCAGTGGTGAAGATGGAGCAAATGGAACTAGTGGAACCTCTGGAACATCAGGTAACAGTGGTACATCAGGCACTAGTGGTGATGATGGAACGAGTGGTACAACTGGTACTTCTGGTACGTCTGGTAGCAGTGGATCTAGTGGTAACAGTGGAAGCTCAGGCACCTCTGGCACAAGCGGAAGTTCAGGAAGTAG
>Ga0257126_1000537_pt1 | contig 30572 bp, 38 predicted proteins | sample SI060_120mmetaG_FD_190151 | JGI IMG/M metagenome (GOLD analysis project Ga0257126, IMG submission 190151) | Marine microbial communities from Saanich Inlet, British Columbia, Canada - SI060_120m | ecosystem: Environmental > Aquatic > Marine > Inlet | place: Canada: British Columbia | collected... | reverse complement strand
GCACCAGCAGCAGAGGCAGCACCAGCAGCAGAGGAAGCACCAGCAGCAGAGGCAGCACCAGCAGCAGAGGAAGCACCAGCAGCAGAGGTAGCATCAGCAGAGGCAGCACCAGCAGAAGAGGTAGTACCAGAAGCACCAGAAGAAGCACCAGCACCAGAAGCACCAGCAGCAGAAGCAGCACCAGCAGCAGAAGCAGCACCAGCACCAGAAGCAGCACCAGCAGAGGCAGCACCAGCAGAAGAGGTAGTACCAGAGGCAGAACAATCTGGTGGAAATATAACAAACAACATGTTACATAATAAAATGAAAAATTTAGATAAAAAACTAAACAGAATTTTAAATACACGTACTAGCAAAAAAAAAAGAAATAAATCAGTATATAAATCTAATCATAAAAATAAATATTTCATTTAATTAATTTCATTATTATAGATGTATTATTTTCAATTTCTTTGAACCCAAATGTTTTATAATAATTGTATAATATTTTTTTATTTGGATTATCATTTCTAATTTGTATTTTTAATTCATGATAAATAAAATTTAATCCAATTTTATTTAATTTATGTTGATCAATAATATCTAATATATGTTTGAACAATGAAGTCATATATCCGTTATTTCTGAATAGATTATTTGTACAAACACTCCATATTGTATTATTATTATCAATACATAAATATGAAATAGGGTCAAGATTGTCAGATATTAATACTACACTATAGGTTGTAATTAAAAAGATTTTCATTAAGGAAGTAGTGTCATAATCATAAATAGCATCATCATCGGTATTTTCATTATTAAAACAACCTTGTTTTAATTTTTTATTTTTATCAAACATTATTTTCAATAATTTTTCATAAAATTTTCTATTATTTTTGTGTATTTTTATTTGTATTTTATTTGGATTATGAATATGTAATACATAATTATTGTTCAATTTAGTATAATAATATTCAATTGATTCAGCAGTATTGTCCATTATGTTTTTTTGGATTGAACTTATTTCCATTATAATAATAATGGAAAAAATTTTTGTAAAAAAATCATCTATTCATCATTCTGGAATATTTAATATTAACGATATTAAAGAAAATAATATAATTGGACTACTAATATATTTCAAATTTTATTGTATTCCATATAAAACAACTATTGGAAAGTTTATCAATCATAGTAAAAATAATAATTGTAAATGTGTTAAAATAAATGACATATATTATATAAAAAGTATTAAATACATACAACACCATAGTGAATTAACCTTAGACTATAATGATACCCCATGGTTTATATTAGGTGAATGGAGCATTTAAGATTTATCATCTCCAAGTTTTCCATGTGATTCATTATAACCATGTCTATGGAAATGTAAATGACTATTTGGCATATTTGATTTATTTTTATTTGTTAATATATTTTTATCACTATAACTCTTAAAATAAAATTGCTGTTTATCATTACCATTATCACAATAATTTGAACTATACCAATTTTCAGAATGAGAATCATTTTTTTTTGTATTTCGTCCTTTTTCATCTACAGTATCTTCTGATGTAACATAATCAAATGGATATGTCTCCATACATTTTAATTGTTTAAACTCTTCTGGTCTTTTATCTACTGTAAATGATATAGATCTGATTCCATCTTTCCAATTATCACCTAACACTGACACATCTTTAATTCCGGGAGGTTTTACTATATGATATAATGAATTTTTTTTTTTTTCCGTTTCAACTTTATCTAATTCACCATCACCTTGATCATCTCCTAATGCTTCAGCAACCGCTGATTGTTTTAATAGTTCCATAGTTGAGCCAGATGTATCCTCTCCTTCATTCTCATATCCACCACTTCCATAGTTTGTTACATTATATATTATTGCTATAAATTTATCTTTAATAGATGGATCATAATCTATTTTTAAACTCATCCATTTTCCATCATCTTTTATATTCATGAATTCAGTAGGGTCTCCTAAAAATGGTAAATTATCGGTTTTATCATAATTAAAGCCAATTTTTAATTGTCTACCTGTGTAATTTATTTTTGAAAATAAATTGAATGGTTTTAATGGTACAAGTGATTGAATATTTATAGGACGGCTACCATTTAATATTTCAATATGTGTTTTATTAATACATTTAGTTTTTCTATTATTTTCACTTTTTAAACAAATTTCTTTATCAAAATGAACTGGTATATTTTTAATATACTTTAATGTTTCCGTATTAATATCGAATCCATTTAAATTTATAGAACCTTTTACAAACATAGTATCTGTAACATTAATATCATATTTTACAGGTTTAATATTCCAATTATATATTTGAACATCTTTCTTTTTAAAATTATTCAATTGGGTATCAAATGGTATTGTACCAATTGCTTTTGCTCGAATTTCATTTTCACCAATTTGATAATTACCACCACAATCAACACTATAACCAGGTGCTAAATCTTCATTATCTAAACATATATTCAAATATACATATTTGTTGTTAATTTTTTCTTTATTAATTATTAAAAAACTATCAGTAAGTTTAATAGGTATTTCTAAATTCTTTAATGTATCAAAATCATACGTATCATCATTTAATTCATGATTCATGTAAAAATCAAATGTATCTTCATTCGTTGTATTCTTTTCTTCTACAGATGCTTGTGTGGTTAATAAAGATGGTCTAGTTGAAACTGGACTCTTCGATTTATCTTCATTCGTTGTATTCTTTTCTTCTACAGATGCTTGTGTGGTTAATAAAGATGGTCTAGTTGAAACTGGACTCTTCGATTTATCTTCATTATCATATAATGTATTTGTATGTTTTATATTCATTAATGGATCAGATTTGTATAAATCACATGATTGTCCAAATTGAACACTAGAAACCTCTTGATTCTTTAAATTGTCAGATTTTTTAAATACGGACTCCGTAGTAATACTTTTAATACCACCACATTTTGAAAATATTTCAGATGGACTATAATGGTAATAAAGATCATTATTTTTAGCATAACTTGGGATTATAATCCATTTTCCATACTTATTTATTTCTTCAAAATCATCATAACAATAAATATCAATAATATTTCCACAACGGGTTCCATTTACCATTTGAGATGAGTCACATATACATACATAACCATTCTGACTTCCCAAATTTTTTATTGAAATTTCATCGCCATAATGTATTATACCATTTCTACTATTTCTTCCAGAATTATAAAATGACCACAATCCAGTCGTATTTAAATTATCAATATTTTTTGTATGAACATCCTCTATATTTTCTATAGGATAATTTTTGTTTGATAAAAATACACATTCAGTAATATTTTCAGACTTTTTCTTTAAACATGGTATATTTGGAGATTGTTTTGGACAACTAACACCATTATTTAAATAATAAATATCCTTATATTTAGGATACACTAATCCTGATGACAATCGTGTATTGTTATAATATGTTTTTGTTAAATAAAAATAAAATTTAGTATTGTACATTATATATGTTTGTTCATCTTGACCAATTAATACAGAAGAATCATCTAGTTTTAATTCATTCTTAAGTTCATTATCTTTTATTAATTGATTGTACAATGAAAAATGAGATGTTAAATATTTTTTGTTAATTAACAATAGTAACAAAAATATAATAAACAATAAAAATACTATTACTTTAATCATTAATATAAACTTATATTTTTTTAATTATTCTATAGGCGTATGTTCATCATGTCTATTAATTAAATAATTAGAACTGTTGTATTTTTTATCTAATAAATCAAAATTACTAAGCAATTCACCATGTTCAACTATAAAATTCGCTTTATTGTTTTCTTCATATTTAGATGGACAATTTACATCTTTTAATGTTTCCAACCCTTTTATTTTACTCCCTTCATAATCATATTTATTTCTACTAACCGCCTTTGTCCATCCTCTTTTAAGTTTTAATTTGCGATTACATTTACCACCTGAACTAGCCCAACATATATTGGATGAAATATCATGTTTAGCAGTACAACCATATCTATTTGCGATTGGATCATCTGACCCTCCAACTATACTATAATCATATTCTATCTCAGAAAGACGTTTTCTGTAAGCACGGTCTGGTAAAATATCGGAAATATTTGTACCATCAGGTCCTAAAACTTGTGTTTCACTATTAATTTCGGCTCCCCTAAATCTTGGACGACAATGTTTCCTACCTTTTCTAGACTTTTTTTTACCTTTTGTATCTTCTCCACAGGTATAACATTTTTGTTTCCATCCATCGTCTGGCTTATTTGGTCCATAATAATTTCGACCACTCTCCCATTTTACTTTTATTCTATCTGATGTATCTACATCTAAATTATCTACTCCCATACATTGTAATACACCATCCTTATTTCTATTTTTTTTAGATTCAAAATTCACATCTATAGATCCATTTAATTTTGATACATTATTATTTGTAATACATGCATCATCAATACAAACCGAATGTTTTCTAAATTCTGGTAAATTTAATGAATTGAATAATTCATCTTTTCTAATACATACTATATCAGTTTCATCTTCTGGATTTTGAATACATAATTTATTAATATTCAAATTTTCTAAATTATGTGTTTTATCATTATTCAAAAATAAATTTTTATTTGAATACACATTCTTGTCACCACCCTCAAAATGTTCTGGTTTGTATTGAGTAACATAAACGAAAATTATAAGGAGAATGAACAATAAAATAAAATTTCTATACATATTATTACAAAACATTTTATCTAAATTAAAAAGTTATTAAGTCCTATTTTATCATATTTCCAATAATGTTTCAGTTGTGTATTACTATCTAATTCTAATTGATTTTTTTGTGATTGATTCAAAATAAATCCTAAAGATTTAATATATTTATAAGCACCTTTGTGTATTTTAGAATTTTTGTCTGAAAAAATCATATCAATGGGTTCAAAAATATTGTGATCTTCACTATTATAGTCATTTTCAACTAAATGATTTATTAAAATAGTGTTATTCTGATAATATGATTGTATCAAATTGTATACAATATCGTTGTTAACTTTATTATTTGACAACAATACAAATTTAACTGCTTTAGTTATAAATGAATATGTTGAATCCAAATCTTCATTAAAATTGCTGATTGATATAGATTTTGTATAAAAATAAGAATATATACTATCTAATGGTGTATTTTTAAAGGTTGTATCTAAAAATAAAACATCCTTTGTATCAATTAGTTCCCTAATATAATTATAATTATATATATTCACAATAAATATACCATCACATTTATTTTCATTAAAGTTATGTATTAATATATCTATATTATAGTTTATATAAAATATTGTATTTTTATCATATTTTTCACTATCATTTTTATTTAATATATTTACAGGATTGAATCCATACATATACAATAATATCATTAATCCATTGAATGATACACTTCCTATTTCTTCGGTACCAACAATAAAATGTCTATTATTAGTTTTGTAAAAATTTTTTAAGTCATCTATATTATTTATGACATTTAAATCATTTTTATTAATAATATTTGTAATAAAATAATAATAATTATAGTATACACCGGTTACATGTCTTAAATTAACTAATTTATTATTTTTATAGTTATTTAATCCTAAATAACTGTCCAAATAATTATTTTCATTATCTATAGCAAATTGTATTTTGTTATTGTTCAAATCTTCTAATAATTCCTTATTTTTGGTATAACTAATAATTTTAATATTCATAGAAGATAATTCAACTAATAGTTTAGTAAATTTCAATGTAATATCATTATTAATGATACCCAGACTATATTCTATATTATTATCGAATGATTGGGTTACTCTATTTTGAATATTGTAAAGTATTAATATTATTAAAAATATAATAATAATATATAAATTCATTAATATAGTCTAATAAAAATAAAAAAAAAATAAACATATATTAATATGAATAAAAATTTAAGAATCCAATTATCTATAATATTATACTTAATATTTATATCAATATTAATAGTAATAAAACCAACCCATATATATAAAAAAGATGGGTCATTAAAAACATTTGGTACTGGTAAACATAATACAATATTTCCACTATGGTTATTGATATTTATAGGAGCATTTCTTTCATATTATCTATCACTTGTAATATTAGTTATTTACTCAATGAAAAGAAATTAAAAGATAATTTCTTGTAGGTTTCATTAAATAAACAATTTGTTATATAATTCATATCATATTCATTTTTATTTTCTAAGAAATAAATATTGTTTTTTTGGGGTATTCTATTTTTAATATTATATATTTCATATTTCAAATCCATAATTACAAATAGAAATTTTAAATATTTTATTTTTTTATAACACTTAGATAACACTATTATTTTTTTTTTCCACGATTTTTTAATTAAATATTTGAATAACGGATCTATTTTTATATCTTCATTAAAAATATCTTCCTTTGATTTTATTAAATATGTCATGTCATCTATATTGGTATTACATCGACAATATGGACACTTAAATATATTTTTTTTTATTATAGATCGAACACATTCAGTACAAAAATAATGATGACATTTTGTTTTTATATTAGTGTATTTAGAAAAACAAATATTACATATATCTGGAATATAATTATCCATCAATGTTACTTTAATATTTAATGGAATACAAGGGTTTATTTTAATTGTATTTATTTTTGTAATTTTGTATGAATAATTTCTAAATATTATGGTATTCAATAAATTATAAATTAATTTTGAATTCACTAAATGATATAAATTAATATTAAAATACTTATAATATAATTCTAATAAATCATTTATTTTTATATTTGTTGTTTTATTAATACATATAATTTGTTTCTTATAGTTAAGTTTATCAATATTTATAGATTCATCTAATACTATAATTGTATCCCAATAATTATTACTAGTTCCATTATATGTTGAATAATTATTACATATACATTCTACATTTGGTTTTTGATATTTGTTACATATAATTAATGTATTTTTCAAATTTAGTTTTGAAAATTCATATAATAATTTTATAAAAATATCATAAAATATTATAACACCATTTATAGAATACATATAGTTATTTTCATTTTTTTTTACAATCTTTTTTTTTATTATATCGAATTTTAATTCATTCATTTGATAAAAACAATAATTATTACTAATGTAATTTATTGTATTTGTGATTTTTTTGTTAAATGACTTGTTAATACATACCACATTATGTACATATTCATTAATATCTACTATAGATATATTAGTCATAACTAATTTATATAATATATCTATTTCTGGTATATTTATTTTATTATCAACATAATATTTTAATAACTTATAGTTTATTTGAACATATATTTTTAGATTATGTTTTGTATAAAAAGAATTATTTTTTTTCTTAGAATATTTTTTTTTTTGTAATATTCTTTCTATTTTTAAAAAATACAAATTTTTATAGTATGGGATATTCATTAAACTAAATATTAAATTATAGTTTAAATCATATATATTATGTTTTTTTTGAATAAATTTTTCATTAACATAATTATATGAATGAAATAAAGTTATATTTTTCATAGTATTAATTATTCATAATTCTTTAAATTAATAAGCGGTTAAATAAATAAATATTATTATTGTATTAACTTATAATGGAACAATTAATGTCTATGGTTAATCCTGAAATGATGCAAAATTTAATGAATAATCCAGAAATACAAAAAATGATGAAAGATCCAAACCTTATGAATAAATTTAATGATATATTAGGTGAAAATAAAGATGATTCACAATTACCAAATTTAAACGAAGAATTATTTAATGGATTGTCTAATCCAGTAAATTGTTGTCCTGATGAAACGAGTTGTAACCCTAAACAGTGTTGTCCTGATGAAACGAGTTGTAACCCTAAACAGTGTTGTCCTGATGAAACGAGTTGTAACCCTAAACAGTGTTGTCCTGATGAAACGAGTTGTAACCCTAAACAGTGTTGTCCTGATGAAACATCTTTTAAATACAAAAATGGATCAAAAATAGTAACATGTCATTTGAAAAACGACTTGTTCAATAATAAAAATGGAATTGTAGAAGATGTACTTGATAACGGAAGATATGTAATATTGTTTGATGATAAACGTATAGCATCTATTAAAGAAATTAATTTGAAAGATAGATATGAAAATTTAGAAAATATTGAATAAAATATTTAAGAGAAACATGATAATATACTTAATGAATAATTTAGTAATTGATTTGTTTGATAAAAAAATCATTTCAAATAAAAATAGTAGTATTTACTTCAATTATGATATATTGTTATCATATCCATATTTAATAAATAATATAGTTAAATTTATATATGATAAAATTAAATTATTAAATTATACACATATAATCGGTATTCCTGGTATTTCATCACATATTGCTTCTATTTTATCATACAACCATAATATTCCGTTATTATTATTCAATAAACATAAAATAAAAGGTCCAAATGAAATAAATACAAAAGTATTATTGATAATTGATACAATTGATACAGGAAACAAGATAACAACTTATATAAATAAATTGATATCTAATAAATGTGTTATTAAAAATATTTTTACAGTATACAAAACCAATAATAATACTATACAATTTGTAAATAACTATAGATTATTATCTCTTTTTAACGAAATAAATATAGATAAAATACTATCATCCCATTATGATGATTATATTTGTAATAGTACTAAAAATAATATACATAAAAAAATCATGGAATTAATAATTAAAAAAAAAACAAAACTAGCATATGATTGCAATCTAACAAATATAAAAGATATTATTACAAAAGTAGATAATATAGGAAAACATATTGTTATATTAAAAATATGTAGTAATAAAATACATAATTTTTGTAATAATTATGGTGGTGCTTTAAAAAAGTTAGCGTTGAATCATAACTTTTTTATAATAGATGATTTAGGATTATTCAATTTAAACCATATACATATTGATAATTATAAATGGGCTAACATGTTAACATCATACAATAATATTAATGTTAATTTTAATTTATTGTACATTTCAAAATACATATCTAATAATAATATTGTATTGAATACTAATTTTGTAGGAGTAATCGGTACTATAACAAATGACTACATAAATATAACTAATACTATTACAACAACAAATGAATTAAAAAATGTAGTAATAGAAAATTATGATTTAATTACATTATCTGATAGTTTATTTAATGAAAAAGTAATAAACTATATTAATTCATAGTTACGAATAAATCAATAATATTATGAATTTTTTCATATATATCCTTAATTACATAATGTACATTTTTGGTTTGTATATATTCGATTTTATTATTTAATGAACTATTTTTATCCCATCCTAAATAATAGTTTATTGTATCAATAATACTATATTTATTTGTTTCTTTTTCAATTGGTAATTTTTTTCTTAAGATTATATTTTTGATTATCAAATTAACTATATCTATATCAGATTTATAAATATTTGAATCTATTGATAAATAGTTATCAACAACATTATCTGTGTATTGATAATCAAAATTAATATTTTCTAATAATGATTTTTTATCTATAATTGTGGTATAATGTAATGATGATTCATGATAAATATCTATTTTATATTTTCTTTTCAAAAGTTCTATGATTCCATTATCAATAATATTTAATTGTGTAATTATAGATGATTTCATTGTAATTATATTTAAGATTTTATTTTTTTTTTTTGTATGCTATTATTATAAAATGAAAGGAGGAAATTTTAAGAAATTAATGAAATCAATTGATGTTGAACAAATAGTAGTTGGAGTTTTGATAATTATATTAGTTATATTAGTTGTTGTCTATGTAAATAAAAACAATGAAGGTTTTAATGATGGAAATAAACCAACATTATATTTTTTCTATGTAGACTGGTGTCCACATTGTAGTGATGCTAAAGACGAAGTATTTGGAGAATCTGAGTCCGATAATAGTAAATGGGACAACAACAATTCTTTAACTAATAAAGGTAATGTTAATTTAGTAAAAGTTAACTGTGAAGGTAGTGAAGAAAATAAAGCATTAGCAAAAAAACACAATGTTAGAGGATATCCAACTTTAGTATTAGAATCAAATAATAACACAGTCCATTTTAATGGAAATTCTAAATCTGCGCCATCGGTTAATAAGTTTATTAGTGAGGAATCTATAAATAGTTGTAAACAAGGTACAAATCATGAAACCCACTCTAATGAATAAACTATATATTGAAATAATTTATAAATTCTATTGATTCAATTGATTCTTTTGTTTTTTTGTATGTATCTTCAATTAAATTTATTTTTGTATTATATTCTATACTAAAATCTAGTCCATTTACATCTTCTGTTTCAATTAACATTGTATTATCTTTGTAATCATTGTAGCAAGTTTTTATTAAATTATGATGCGAACAAAACAGGACATTCATCATATAGTCTTTAATATTTTCTATTTTATGGCATTTATTTAATTTATTTACAACCAATATTCCATAAGTATATTTTTTCTCATCTTTGAAATAGTCTATTGGATAATGACTAGCAATACCACCGTCAGCATAATATTTGTTATTAATTTTAACAGGATTAAATAATAATGGAATCGCAATAGACATCATCAATCCTTTTTTAACTTGAATATCTGGTGAATTAATATGATCGAAATATTCAATATCCATTGTATTTATACATGTTGCTGTCACTGTCAATTTTTTGTTAGTTATTTCATACAATTGTTTAAATGTAATGTTTGAATTTTTAAGTTTGGCTTCTAGAATAATTGTAATAATTCTTTCGAAACTTTCTCCATTATCTAACCCGTAATTATCGAAAAAATTCAAAATATTATCGGTGCTAATATTTTTCAAATTATTAGCATTTATTTTCAATACTATTTCCTCTATTTCTTTATATTTAAAACCTAATACACACAATGTAGATATTAATGCCCCAGCAGAAGTTCCAATATATGAATTAACATGTTCAAATAGATTATTTTCTTCTAATGCTTTGATAAACCCTAAAAAACTGTATATTTTAACACCTCCACCACTAAATACTATATTTTTAATCATATTAGTAATATATATAATATTTTTTTGTATTATATTTTTAAATAATGTCTATGTTAAATATTAATGATTTATTTATAAATAAAAATGAAAAAGAAAAATTAAAAGAAAAAATTTATGATGATGTTCTAAAACAATGTCATAAAAAAATTGTTAGAGCAGTTAAATTGAATCCATACAATAATTATTGTTTTTATGTTATACCTAAATTTATTTTTGGAGTACCATTATATAATATAAACAATTGTATTTATTATTTAATAAATAATTTAACCAAAAATGGGTTTAATATAAAATATACACATCCAAATTTATTAATAATAACATGGGAAAAACAAAAGGAACATAAATCTAATTTATTATTTGAACCTAAATCAAATATAAAATCTATTAGTGATTACAAACCTTCTGGTAATTTAATTTATAATAGTAATCAGTTAAATGATTTAAACAAAAAAAAAAACTATTTATTAAATTAGTTAATTAAATTATGTCTATATATTTTGTTTACTAATTTAAACAATGCTTCTAATATTACGATAACAAATATTCCGAATAGTATAAATAAAATAATATCATGAATATTGTTGTCTAAATTATTTATACTATTTATACTATTTTCTTCATTCTCTTTATTTTCAATTTGATTTATTAAAAAATTAATTTTAGTATTAATTTCGTTAATTTGTGGATTCAAACTATTTTTATTATTTTTATTTTTTATTTTTTTAGATGGTCTAGATTTTTTTACTGATTTTATATTTTGTAACATTTCAGTTTCACTATCAGATATTGAATCAGCGACTTCTTCTATATTAGAATCTTCAGGTATAATTCTATTTGACTCTTCATTGTATTCAAACATTTCACCAGGATTATAATTATCAAAAGTTTCTATATTTTCATTTTTAGGTTCACTTAAATTATCATAATTTTCAAACCGAGTTCTATGTTTGTTACAATTTATTTTTTTTGTTTTCTTGTTATGATTTAATGGTTGAGAAAATGCCTCCTCAAGAGAACAATATGTCATTATATATATATTAGATAATTATTAAGTAAATAATTGTAATTAACTAAATAATTGTAATTAACTAAATAATTATAATGTATACATATTATCTGAATAATATTTTTTCAATCTAATATATGAGTAATATGATAATGCTACAAAAGGTGCTATAGGTAACAAAAACATAAATATAACAAAAATTATAACTTTCATAAAAAGTGTTAAAATATATTTTATCCGATCCATAGTACTCATTTTATCATCGTCATCATCGTCATCATCTTCAGCAGTTATTGTTCCAACTGCCCCCTTCAAACCTTTCCATCCCTTTTCCAACATTTTTTTTTTATCACCACCATCGCCATCGCCATCGCCATCGCCATCGCTATCACCATCACCATCACCATCACCATCACCATCACCATCACCATCACCATCACCATCACCATCGCCATCACCATCGCCATCACCATCACCATCACCATCACCATCACCATCACCATCACCATCGCCATCACCATCGCCACCATCACCTCCGAACAGTTTTTTTTCTTTTTTTGTATGATCAAATGTATACGAATCATCTAATAATAGTATTAAAGTATCATTATTGATATTTGTTTTTGTTGTACCTAAAGTTATAATATTATTTATTCCATTATAAAAATAATAAATATCCATTATATAATAAAATTATTATAAATTTCTAAAAATACCCATTAAAAATTTTAACATAGCAAACATGATTGCCATAAATATAAAAAAAGGCATTGCTGGAGCAACTGAACCAAATAATACGGGAATTAATACCCATGTTAATAATCCATCCTTTAACCATGTATAAATATTTACAACTATTATTTTCAATTCATTGAATATTTCAAATTGTGATGACATTAATGATTTTTCATCATAAGATGATTCATCATCAATTCTATTATTTTTTTTACTATTATTTCCTTTACTATTATTACTATTATTTCCTTTACTATTATTTCCTTTATTATTACTATTATTACTATTATTACTATTATTACTATTATTACTATTATTAGTACTATTATTACTATTATTAGTACTATTATTACTATTATTTCCTTTATTATTACTATTATTTCCTTTATTATTACTATTATTACTATTATTATTAGATCCACCTTTCATATAAATATTACTTGTATCAAAATATAATAATTTTAGTATATTCATTATTAATTTACAATAAAATTTATTTATAAAATAATAGTATATGATATATTATTTTTTGTATATTGTCTTTATTTTATTAATTACATTTATCCCAAAATTATCAAACAAAAATAAAGTTAGATTATCATTGCTAACTAATAACACTATTAACAAATTTTTATTACTATTATTCTTATTATTTATTGTATTGGAAGATTATACATTAGGTGTTTTAGGAATGATACTTTATTTTACTATTTTGACACAACAAATTGAGGGTGTTGAAGGGTTTCAAAATTATTTCAACTAAAAAAAAATATATTAGATAATTAATGAAATTATCCGATTTAAATAATAATAAATATTTTACAGGAATAATGATGCTAGTTTTAAATCTAGGTTCAAGGTTTTTAGTAATGGAATTAAGTGATACACAAGAACAAATGTTAAGTAATAAAATTATCAGAAGATTTATTGTATTTACTGTTGTATTTATAGCGACAAAAGATATTTATGTATCTTTAGTTGTAACAGCGGTATTTATCATACTTGTATCTGGACTATTTAATGAAAATAGTAAATACTGTATTGTTACTAAACCAGTAATAACACAAATCACACAAGATGAATATAAAGATGCTCAAAAAGTAATAAAAATGTACAAATTACAAAAAAAAAAAAATTAAATTATATATCCAAATTTATAGATCGTTTATTTCTTCCCATAGTATTACTTTTTGTATTTTCAATATCACTTTCACTATAGTTTGAATGCATATCAATATCAACTTTATTTGAATTCATATTATTTATTATATCATTTATATTAGGCGGTCCATCCATCTCTTTTCTAGGTTTTTGTCGTTGACTTTGACCACCACCACCACCTCCACCTAATATATCTCCCATAAAATTAGAAAATCCAGGCTGACTACCCCCCATTGAAGATGCTGTTGCTTGTGCAAATTGTTTCATTAAATCTGGATTTTGTTTCATTATATCACCCATACCTGGTAACGACGATTTGAACATTGTATTTGTAAGATGGAACATAAAACCACTTCCACCTAACATAAATAATAATTTCAATTCTGGAGCCATCTTAGATTTTGATTTATATTTTTCATGTAATTCCTCAAATACATCATCATAATCATTCGCATTTTCATGAACACTCTCCGACCATCCTTCTAATTTTACATCAAATGGGTCAAATTTAGTATTCAAAAACTCTACAGCAGTTACAAATGCAATCAACATTTTTCTTTGAAATTTAACACTTTGATTACACTCGCGTTGTCTAGATAATCTTTCAAATTCAGTTTTAATTTCACTATATTCAGAGTTCATATTAAATTTTTTATGTGAATGTATACCTTTTTGTTCTAACCGTTCCAATAATCTTAAAAATTCAGCCTTTTCTTTCTGTAATTCTTCATATGATTTTGGTTTTTCGGTTTCTTGAACATTTAAGTCTATATTTGACGTATTCGTATTGTCATTTAATATGTTAGTTGTTGTTTTTTTATCATCGGAAAATAAATCATCCAAATTTAAATCAAGTTCATCCTTTTTCTCTTTCTCCATACTAATACTTGTAATAGGTTTAGTTTCTGTAATTGAAGATATTGGTACTGTTGGTTTACTAGAACCTATATCAGATAAATTTAGAGTAATATTATTCCTCTCTATACTATCATTGTTTAATACTGGATCAGATGGTTTAAATTCTAATGATTTAGAATCAGAATTTCCAGTCTTATTTTTGTTTATTAGTAAATCAATACCTATGTTTGATTCTTTCTTTTCAGAATTATCTTTAAATATATTAATATTATTTGATGGGGTATTATCTAATGTTATGGATGAACCAATATTTACACTTTTATGATTATCGCTCTCTAAATCTAAATTAATTTCTTCCATAATTAATATTAGTATATAAACTTATTTCTTTAATATAACGCAATTATTTATTAATATTCATCAAATATTGTGTCATTAAATACGCATCTGCTAAATCATCTTTTTTTTTGTGACTATTAAAATAATCTAAAAATTTAGTATCATTAATCATAAGTTGACAATGTCTTATAGCAGTCATTTTAGTTCGTTTATATTTATCCTCAATCTCACTAATTTTAGTTAGTTCATCATCTTTTGGACCTTTATATACTTTTGTTTTATTGCTAGCATTTACTAATTTTATAATATTTATATTTTTATTTTTTATTAAGAAATAGGAATATAACATGATTTGTACTGATTTCATGGTTGGATTTTTTAACACTGGTTGATTTTCTATTATGATATTTTCACATTCCAAAAATAATGGATTAGCATCTAATGCTGAAAATAAATTAGTACCAAGTTCTTCTAACGTATATTTACTACACTTTTTAGGAGGTTTAATTTTTTTAATGGTTTTTTGTTCTTTTGTATGTAAAGCATTATAATGCTTATTGCAATATTTCAGCGTATCATCTTTTTTATTAATGTATGTTGCTTTTGATTTACATAGATTACCATTTTTGTTATAACATATACATTTGTGTATAATTGGATCATCTATTAAACTTATTATTTCAAGTTCTTTAATATTATTAGAATCGTCTATAATACAATATGCTAAATTTTTGATACCTATATCCCAACCGATATACATAAATTTAAAAGTATTTTAAGTCTTAAATACATTTATAAAATACATTTAAGATAAAATTGAATATTAATTTTAAGATTTATCTGAAGTAAAAAATCACAAATATGTCATCCATTTCAGAAGCATTTGATAACTCAAAACGAAATCAAGTTAATGTCGCTATTGTCGGATCAGTTAGTGTTGGGAAAAGCACCTTGCTTAATACTATTTTCGCTGAAGCATTTTCAGACTGTAAGCTTAAACGAACTACAATGACACCTCAAGTATATTATGAATGTGGTGGAGAATATGATGCTCAGTCTGATTTGACTACTGAAATTAGAGCCCAAAATACAGTTATTAATCAGCAACTTATTTCTAAAACTGAACAAAAAATTCCAATTACATATGATGATATTCGAGAAACTAAACATGTTGTATCAAACATTCATGATTTTACTAAACTAGAAAAAGATATTTACCTTACTATTTATGATATTCCTGGTGTAAATGATGGAGAAACAAAAGATTTGTATTTTAGATACATTACCGAAAACTTCAACAAATTTGACATTATTATTTATGTTGTCGATATTTATTCAGCATTGAATACGAGTGATGAAAGAGATATTCTTGATAAACTAGTAACAAACTGTAAATCTAATTATGAAAATTATGGTATTCATAACAAAGTCATCATTTTGGCAAACAAATGTGATGAAATGTATCTTCATGACGATGGACATACACTTGTTCTAGATGAAGAACTTCAAGAAATGATGGACCAACTCAAAACTGTAGTAAACCAAAAAATTTGTGATACATTTCCAACGCTTGATTACAAGATTCTTCCAATCAGTTCGGAAAACAGTTTTATCTATCGGGTTTATTCTAAAGATAGTACAATAGAACTTGATATGAAATATTTGAACAAATTTGGGTACAATGAATATGGTCGTACACGATGGAACAAATTGACTGAAAAAAAGAAACGTTCTATGATTCGCAAATTGTTGGATGATCCAGAAAATGATGTTAATGAAACATTGACTACAACTGGTTTCACTGGATTCAAAAATACATTGAACACATATCTATCCAAAAAGAATCAAAAGATTTATATAAACAACCATATTCAACAAGGGATTCAAAAAATTGTTGGAAATACACAAATTGATATCACAGCAGACATTAATAAATTCTATGAATATTACTTGATGTATAAAGATTTGTCTAGCAGAATTACGGATGGTATTGATACGCATGCGTTGTTTGTCAACGCAATTACTAAATATTTACATAAATGGAATGATGATATTATTAATGGATTTATTAAAGCAGAACCGATTACGGTTGTACAACCTGGAAAAAAAATATTTAAAAAGAAAAAGGATACACGAAATGTGAGAAAGCAAAAAATTAAAATCCAAGAATTGAAAGAGGTATCTTTCGATAATATTGTGTACAAACTAACATATCCACACCATCTTCCTCAAATGGAAGAAGCTAAACAAATTATTGATTATGCTAAAAAAATGTTTGATAGTGATATTCCAATCATTAATGAACTATCATACTCTATTACATCATCCATTAACAATCATTATGTTGATGATATTAATACCCAAACAAAACCAGTATCACAGTTGTTTGGACATTTCAAAGCATTGATTTCTAATAAATTCAAAATTACTAAGGAACTTATTAGTAATTTCTTTAGCAATACTGATATGACAAATAAAAATCCACACGAAATTATTTCGTACATTGAAAAATTGGAAGAAACTAAATTGTTGACTCCTGAAGATAAACAAAATAAAGTTCTAGATATTCTTGTAAATATTTACAAAAAATTGTGTATTGAAGCACATACATCACAATATTCGAATGGTTACCTTGAACCAAGAAAGTTGGCATCTTACAGTTATTTCACAAAAACATTTTGGACAAAATATATCATGTTTAATGACAGTTGCAATCTCAAAATTATTGAGCTACACTATATTACTGATTCAGTCCCTTGGATGAATCTAGGATTTAGAACAACACATGGTGTATTTAATTATTTCCATAATAACAAAAATGAACTATTGATTCTCGAAAATTACTACTTGAAACTTATCTCAAATGAACACATTGAAGAAGACGAACTTGAACCAATTTCACCAATTTCAACACTAAGTTGTTCAGAGGATACTGAAGATGAAGAATCTGATGGAAATTTGAGCGATGAACTAGATAATGCACTTAATTCTGATTCTGATTCAGAATAATACATTTAGATTAGATACATAACATTATAGTGTAAAAAAGTTAAAATTGATTTTTTTTATTTTTTTTTATTTGTATTTAAATGCCCTCTATTTCAAAAGAAGCATTTGATAACTCAAAACGGAATCAAATCAATGTCGCTATTGTTGGTTCGGTTAGCGTTGGGAAAAGCACCTTGCTTAATACTATTTTCGCAGAGGCATTTTCAGACTGTAATCTTAAAAAAACTACAATGACGCCACAAGTATATTATGAATGTGGTGGAGAATATGATGCTCAGTCTGATTTGACTACTGAAATTAGAGCCCAAAATACAGTTATTAATCAGCAACTTATTTCTAAAGCTGAACAACAAATTCCAATCACCATTGATGATATTCAAGAAACACAACATATTGTATCAAACATTCATGATTTTACTAAACTAGAAGAAGATATTTACCTTACTATTTATGATATTCCTGGATTAGATTGTGCTAAAGCTAAAGAGTTGTATTTTAGATACATTACCGAAAACTTCAACACATTCGATATTATTATTTATGTTGTAGACATTTATTCAGCATTGAATACGAGCGATGAAAGGGAAATACTGAATACACTAGTGGATAACTGTAAATCTAATTATGAAAATTATGGTATTCACAACAAAATGATTATTCTAGCAAACAAATGCGATGAAATGTATCTTCGTGATGATGGACATACACTTGTTCTAGATGAAGAGCTACAAGAAATGATGGATCAACTTAAATGTGTTGTGAATAAAAAAATTAATTCTACATTTCCAACGCTTGATTACAAGATTCTTCCAATCAGTTCTGAAAACAGTTTTATTTATCGGGTTTATTCTAAAGATTGTTCAGTTGAACTAGATATTAAATATTTGAATAAATTTGGATATAATGAATATGGTAGTAGACGATGGAACAAATTGACTGAAAAAAAGAAACGTTCTATGATTCGTAAATTGTTGGATGATCCTGATAATGATATTAATGAAACATTGACTACAACTGGTTTCACTGGATTCAAAAATACAATGAACACATATCTATCCAAAAAGAATCAAAAGATTTACATTAACAACCACATTCAACAAGGGATTCAACACATAGTATCACAAGAGGATCATGATATTACCAGTGACATCAACAAATTCTACGAATACTACTTGATGTACAAAGATTTGTCTAACAGAATTACAACTGGTATTAATACGCATGATTTGTTTGTCGAAGCAATTACACAGTATTTGAATAAATGGAATGATGATATTATTAAGGATTTTATTGAAATCAATGAAACCACCGAATCATCTATAGTTTATAAACTATCATATCCACACCATCTTCCACAAATGGAAGAAGCTAAACAAATGATTGATTGTGCTAATAAAATGTTTGATAGTAATATTCCAATCATTAATGAACTATCATACGCTATTACATCAGCCATTAACAATCATTATGTTGATGATATTAATAACCAATCAAAACCATTATCACAACTGTTTGGACATTTCAAATCATTGATTTCTAATAAATTCAAAATAACCAATGAACTTATATCAAAATTTGTAAAAAATGAGGATTTTGTAAATCAATCACCAAATGATATTGTAAAATATATATTAGCCTTCTCATCTATTGGAATTTTAAATATTAATGAATCAGATACAGAAAAAATCGAAATACCAACGAAACAATTGGACATGGCAATGCTGAAATACAAAACGCCAACGGTACCAGTGGAAGAATCGGATGACGAAACCTTGATGACCGAAGTGGAAGAGTGTGATTGATATTATGTTGGTTAATCATTTTATCCAAGAGTTTAAAAGAAAGCATAATAAAGATATAATGACAAACAATAGGTCTCTAAGACGCCTTAGAACAGCATGTGAAAAGGCTAAAAGAACGTTGTCGTCAACATCTGATAATATTGAAATTGATTCATTATGTGATGGTATTGATTTTTATACTACTTTGACACGTGATAAATTTGAGTCATTATGTGATGATTTAGTTAGAGGATATTTGAAACCCGTTACAAAGGGGGACGATGGAAGAAATAAAAGAACACTAAATTTGGATATATGACAAATTAATATTTATAACTTCAAATCCGCTGGCAAATCTTCCACAATAGTATTATAATATTCTTCTATATCGGTCATTTTTTTTACATCATATCGGGTCAAAAAATTAATAGCGGTCCCTTTCCGTCCAAAGCGACCACTTCGTCCAATACGATGAATATAGCTTTCAATATTATTTGGAATATCATAATTAATCACCAACGATACTTGTTGAACATCAATGCCTCTTGATAATAAATCAGTAGAAATCAATATTCGACATGATCCATTTCTGAATTCTTCCATAATCTTATTACGTTCATCTTGAGACAAATCACCATGAATACACTCCGCTGAAAAATTAGCATTACATAACCGCCTATACAAATCTTCAACCATTGTTCGAGAATTACAGTAAATAATAGTTTGTGATATAGAACACATATCATAAATATCACATAGTGTATCGAATTTATATTCATTATGTTCTAAATTAATTCTATACTGAGAAATTCCTTCAAGTGTCAAATCCTCATTTTTAACTAAAATTTTTACTGGATTTCTCATAAAACATTTAGATAATCTAAAAAATTCAGGAGTCATTGTAGCACTAAATAATCCAACCTGAATATTATTTGGCAAAAATCTAAATATATCATATATTTGATTTGAAAAAATCTTTGATAACATTTCATCAGCTTCATCTAAAATCATCACCTTTAAATACTTAGTATCCAGTGCTTTTTTATTTATCATATCTAATACACGTCCAGGTGTTCCTATTACTATATGTGGATTATTTAGTAATTCGTCTATATTATTTCGAACAGTTGTACCGCCCACAGATAAATTAATTGTTAAATTCATATACTTTGATAAATTTTTAATGACTCCTTCTATTTGCAACGCTAATTCGCGTGTGTGTGCTAATATAATAGATTGAGTAACATCTTTAGTTGAATCTATACGCTCTAATACTCCAATTGAAAATGTCGCCGTCTTTCCAGTACCCGACTGTGCTTGAGCTATTAAATCTCGTCCATCTATCAAAGGTTTTATTGCTTTTTGTTGAATAGCACTTGGCGTTTCATATCCATTTCCAAATATTCCACGCAGTAATTCTGATTTAATTTCAAGATCATCAAAATTTTGTGTTATAATAGTATTATAATCAATACCACCTTCCTCCCCCCCTTCCCCATCACTTTGACCATCTATCTCTTTAGTTGTTAAATTATTTTCGTTATTCATTAATAATAATTATACTATAATTGTTTAAATCATTTAAAAATATATTATAAATTAATATTAATGAATCGCGATAATATAAAAAATAATAGTTGTGACAACTCGGGTAATGACATCAAAAAATCAGGATACCTAAATGAAAAAAAAGATACAACTGAAAAAAAAGATGAACGTGTAAAAGATAAAATATATAAATTACAATTTAATAATACGATATGGTTAACTGGGTGTTAATTTACCATAATTTAAACATATTATCCCAATTATAATAAAGATTAATCCAGTCCCTTTATAAATATTTATTTTTTCATTAAATACAAAATAACCAATTAAGGCTCCTAACAATATAACCATTGCCTGAACATTTGGTATAATAAAAGATACTTCATCCTTTTTCAATAAATATAGTAATAATAATGAACCAATAATACCAGTTAAAACTGCCAATACTGTCCACATTAAATCTGTGTTTGTTAGTTTTTTAAAACATGCTAAACTACAATCTTTATATTTTAACAAATATGATATAAATCCAATTACAATAAATATAGCAAATATTTGATAAATTATTATAAATTCATAAGTTGTAACATGTTTTGATGCTTGTTTTTTTAAAAATGGATTTAATGTAAATGCAACAATCAATAAAACCATAAAAATATACGTTGATATCATTAATATATATATATATATTTTATAAATTTACAATTTTGTATCTTTTGATCCATCATTGGCACAACTTTTTGTATACATAAAAAACTGCCATAAATTAAATTTCTCATTAAGATTATGTTTTTTATATATATAATAATCAATCAATCCATATAGTAATATAACTAATGATATTAATAATAATATTTTTTCTAATATAATTAAATTATTATTAAATTTTTTACTTAATCTATTTCTATTTAACAAATAATGTCTATAACTATGTATGAAATATAATATAAACAATAATGAGTAGAATAACATATTTGGTATTAGTTGACTTTTTGATGATACTAAAAATATCATATATATCATAATAGAATATATCATAGTATGAACTGTATTACCATTTGTCCAATCATTGAGTACCTTTTTATTTTCGTTTCTATCAAAATCCCATCCTCCTTCTAACATTATAAATAAAAATATCAAAATTATTCCAAATATATGTTTAACAGTTGCAGAATTATGTATTAATGTTTGAAATTGGCATGATAAAACATGAGTTATAGATCCTCCAGCAATAACAATAAATACAATAAATAAAAATAATAACTTTGAAATATTATCAGATATCATTATAATAATATAATATATATATTATATTTCAGTAACATTTAATGTTTCTTAAATATAATATTTATATTATATTTCAGTAACATTAAATGTTTGACTACTATCAGACTTAGAAGAGACAACCGATGATCTAGAATTATTATCTATTTCCATATTTAAATGATTTGATTCATTTATTGATTCTAATTCATTTTCGGATGGATTACGACCATTTAAATTAAAAAACGTGTTTACAAATTTTTTATTACTTGAAATATTATTAATTGTATTTATCATCGTTTGTCTTTCACTATCATTCATTTGATAAATCTTAGTTGAATCTAATTTATTACCAATTTCAGGCTTTATCAATTCAATATTTTGTTTAAATTTATCATTAAATTTAGTTAATACAGATGGAATAATAACTGGAGATACTTCTATTAATCTTTCATATTCATCTTTATATATTTTTATTGCATCATTTGCACTAATTCTATCTAATGGATGTAATGACGCAGTTGTTTTTAAATTATTATAAAATTTTCCCCATGACACCGCTGCAACTCTATGTCCTTCATTTAATTCTGAAATTTTCAAAAATTGACATACAGTAGTAATTATTCCAGCAATAATAGATAATGAACCAATACTCATAACAACATATTCTTTAACATTATCGGAAAATCTATCTTGAGCGAAATTAGCAGTACCTGTAACAGTTGATATTATAATTACTGGTATAGTATACCACGCATTTTTGGATTGATATATTTCTCTACATCGTGAATGCATCCATTGATAACATTGTGCTTTATCTGCCCATTCTTGGATAATTCGTTCTTCTTCTTCTTTCCAATAATTCCTATTATTTTTTTGTTTTGATTTCTCATTTGAACTCATTTGTTTAATATTTATATTAATTGTTTAAATAGATTTATCTAATAAAAAAAAACTTAATAATTTGGATGTATCGATTTGATTAATTACCGATTCTGAACACTCTTTAAAATATTCTATAATTTTATTAAAATTTTCATAGTATTTATTATATTCTAATAAAATCATTTCTTTTTTTGTCTTAATTGTAGATTCAAATGTATTGTTATGAATATTGTATTTTGTATTTTTGGTTATAGTTTTATTTACATAATCGTCAAATATTTTAATATATTCATTCAGTAATTTTAAGTTATTTATTGTGCTATTAATTGTTTCGTTTAATTTACCATAAGTTATATTTTTAATTTTTTTAACATGAATTATTTTGTTGAAAATATTATCTTGATTACATTTTCCAATTTCTAATTTATGTAATGATAATAATATCATAATTACATATTCTGACAAATCAAATACTTCATTTGAATATTTGTTCAAAATAATAGAATAAATATTTTTGTAATAACTATATTCATTTTTCAATATTTGTGTTTGAAATACTAAATAATTATTTGTTTCTTGTATCAATATTCTATTTTTTTCTAAATTATTGTATATTTTGTTTATTGTCCCAATTTTTTTCTTTATTTTAGATATATTTTTATCTAAAAAATTTAGATTATCAATAATTATAGTTGTTTTATCGATTATATTTTCGTAATTCATATTATTATAATATATTCATTTTACACACCCCCAAAAAATAAATATTATAATATTGTATGGATATTATCGAAAATTCATATTCATTTTGTGAATATTTAGTCGAAAATGTTATTCCTATTGAAACACAACTTAAATTGCGACAAATTATAAAAGATACTATTATATCAAACACTTCATTGCCTGATGTAATGACTATTGATTATATAGATAATTTAATGAATCCTGATATTTTATTTATGTTATTTGAATTATATGATACATATTTTTATGAAAATAAACTGAAAGAAAATATAGAATTAAATGGATGTAGTATTAGTATATGTGCAAATAACACATGTACTTCTACTGCTGGTGTATGTAAATGGATAAAAGGTGTAGGTAAAAATAAATGCTTTACTATTGAACTATCTAAAAGGGTTTTTGTTAAGGCATTTACAAATAGTAAATTTGTAAAAAAAATAAATGGTGGATTAGAATGTATTGATTTATTAGATTGCTTTTTACTAACATTTGAACACGAACTTTTACATGCTATTTTAATGTGTTTTTGTCCAGATTGGACCGAAGATAAAAAGTATGTTTGGGGTGACGGTAACAAATACAATTCTAAACCATATGTAAAAGGTCCAAGTAAATGGACTAAAGAATCTCACTCTAAATCAGGTCATAGTAGCACCTTTATGTCTATATTGTACAATATGTTTGGTCAAACAGATTATAAACATGGATTATTTGGAATAGACCCAATAATTGATACAAAAAAATTAATAAAACATCTTAATATCGGTGATATTATTAAAGTAAGATTAAACGAAAAACAAGACTACAAAGATATTATTGATAGACAAGGATTAATTATAGATAAAATTAAAAAAACAAAGGTAAAAGCATTAATACAAGTACTAGAACAAGAAAAGGATCATGTAAATAAAATAACTCTTACATTTGATGTGAATATAAAGGCAATTATATCAATCAATGACATTCCTGTCGAAGAATTTTCAGAAAATATAGATACACATAATAGTTCTAAAAAAACAATATCATCAGCCGCAACACCTCCAACACCCCCAACACCTCCGGAATATGTAAATATAAATAATTTATCTCCTAGAAATAATAGTTCTAAAACAATACATCCACCATCTGTATCACGACCTAAATATTTAACATCAAATAATATACCTGATAAATTAGCCTTTATAAAATCAAAACTCAAAATTAAAGATATAATAACATTTGAAGGAAAACATAGTAAAATTATGACGGCAAATGTATCCAAAATTAATATCAAAAATATTAAAGCATCATCTCTACCTGGTTCCATTTTAATTAATTGGGTTATTCCAATACCATTAATATTAACTATAAATGGTATTACAATTGAAGAATTATATTCTAAACACACTAAGTCTATTACTCCAAAACCTATTACTCCAAAACCTAAGACAAAGAAGAAAAAATTTAATGTGAAAAAGCATACAAAAATGGCTGGTATAGTTGATAAACAAGGAAAATCACATAAAAGTAAGGTTATAAAAGCAGGACAATGTATATTTCCATTCAAATATAAGGGAAAAATACACAATGATTGTATTCCACATGAAAATGGTGACTGGTGTCCAACTATTAAACTAAAACCATCACAAACCCGTGATACCTGGGGATATTGTGAATAAATTAATATAATTAATATAATTTATAATATTATATGACTGAAATTGTTAATGCATCTAAAAAAACATTAAAAGCTCTAAATACTAAATATATGAATGATGAAAAGTATCGGATAATAATGAATAAACATATACCACCATCAAATATATCAAGATGGAATGGGTGTGTTAGAAATACTGTATTGTTAAAACAATCATTCAAAAAAAAATGGTATTCACCTGACCCAGATATATCTGAAATACCAGATAAAATTATATTATCATCGCGTAAAAAATCACGACATTGTCGCAATCTTATAACTAAACAATTTTTGGTAAAAAAAATGTCTAAAAAACAAAAAGAAATAATTAAAAATAAATTGATAGAAGCCGAAGAATCAAAAAAAGATTTAGAATTGAGAAAATTAGAAGTTAAGAAAAAAGTAATAAATAATATATTTTTTAATGATATAGGTGGAAATGAAGTATCTTTAGGTGATTATTATAAAGATAAAAAAATAGATAAAAGTATATCTAATTCATCATTAAATAAAATCGCAAAAAAACTATTTAAATTTGATAAAAAAACTAAAATAATGTTTAGCACACCATATACAACCTTTAATATAAAATTTGAAGACAGTAGATTAGGAAATTTGTACTCCATTATTAAAACACCTATTAAAATCACGATAATTATATTATAGTTTTTTCTTTCTTTTCCTTTTTGTTTTGTTAGATTTACAGTCTTTGTATGGAGCACATGATGCTCTCATAGTAAATCCTTTTATTTTAGATTTACATTGGTTAAATGTATATTTACGAGGTAATTTAAATATCTTTTTGTCGCTTTTTCGAAAACATTTTTTAGAACGTTTATTTTTACAACAATCTATCATATAATATATTAAAGAAAATTGATATTAAATATATATTGTAATTAATAAGCAAATGAAACGTTATACATCTCTTATTAGAAAAACATTATCATTATTCAAACATGAAGACAAAACTGTATTAGGAAGATGGAGCATAAAAGACAATAAAGATATTAAACAATCGTTAGCTAATATGGATAGTTGTGGAGATTCATTATGTGGAACTCCATCAAAATATACTGACGCTATAAATAATGTATTAAATAAAAAAGATTAATACTACTATTTAAAGATAAAACATGTTATTATTTGTAGAATGAAAGTTAACTTTAAATCATCTTTTATAATTAATAATCGTGTTTTTGGAATAATAAATAATATAGATTTGATGAAACATGATATATTGATTCCAAATGAACAAAGAATAAAAGATAATGATAAAATTAATGAAATTGTTCAATATCAAGAACAATATCACAAAACACATAACTATTTTAATTTTTTAGGTTCCATAAATATTCATAAACATAATAATCGCTATTATTTAGTTGATGGACAACATCGATTCAATGCTTTAAAAAAATTAAACGCAAAAGGATACACAAAAATAGATGTCATTATTGAATTAATTAGGGTTGATTCTATAGAAGACCTTAAATCAAATTACAAAGTCATAAACAAAAATACACCATTACCAGAGTTCCCTGATACAATAGATAAAAATATTCCAGAAAATGTGGCGCAATATTTTTTTGATTCATATCCTAATATTTGGTCTAATTCTAATACTATGAGAGTTAGAAGACCACACCTTAACAAAAATAATTTTCAAGAGTCATTGGGCATTTTAACCGAAAAATTAAATATAGATTCTGTCCATGAATTAAAAACATTAGTTGAAGATTATAATACTAAATTGTCAAAATGGGATTTCAATAATTTTCCGAAATTTAATACCTTTAAAGATCCAGAAAAAATACAATCTAAATGTATTAAAACTAAATTATATTTAGGATTATTTACACATAAATCAAATGGATATGGATATGATTGGGTTAAACATATAATAAGAGAACAAACTGGTAAAGAAATTAAGGAACCTAAAAAAAGACACTATCGTAAAAAAATACCTAAAAATATTAAAGATGAATGTTGGTACAAATACATTGGCAAACATATTGGTGCGGTTAAATGTATTTGTTGTAATATAACCGAGATTACCCAAACTAAATTTGAGGCAGGTCATATTATTCCATATTCTAAAGGTGGTCCAACTACAATCGATAATTTATTACCAATATGTGGAGGATGTAATAGATCTATGAGCGATAAAAACATGAATAATTATATTTCGGAATATCATCCGAATAATATGAGTAATTATAATAAACGAATTTACCAAATATTGTGTTAATTAATAATTAAATAACCAATAGTACAAAATTAAAATCTAATAGTATAGTATAAAAATGCCTAACAGTAAAAAAAATATGCGGTCACAACGAAAAAATTCTGGAAAAAGCAAAAGAAAACTTAATGCGTATTTTAAACAAATGTTATCAGCTAAAAAACAAGGATTATCATCATTTTCTTACAAAAATAAAACATATCTAGGACAAAAGCATCCTAGACTTGGTATGATATACAAAAAACAATAATTTATCTATTATTTAATAATATTAATTCACATTCCTTTTTAATTTGATCATGTAATTTATTATTTTTTTCATCAAATTGATATCTAAACTTTTCATATTTATTTTTATTCATGTTTGTAAATTTATCTTTACATATATTCTCATAGTGTGTATCTAATATAAAATATTTTCCATCTACTAAATCATTTATTACATCTTTTTTTGTTTTATAAATCCATTTATCTCCACTAAATATTTTTATTTTATCTTCCTTTTTATTTGGTAGTAATATATTTTTATTTTCAGGTTTACAATTATTAAAATGGACATGTTCTATTAATTTAGGTATCATATTGAAAGGTCCTTTTAGTAAAATAGTTTTAAGATTATCTGTTATGTAACTTATATCTTCATTTCCATAATTATTCAATTGAATATTATTTATATTGTTAGTTGTTATATTTGTGGTCCCTACTTTATCTATTAATTTATTAATATGTAAACTTTGCTCGTTTACAATCGATTTCAATTCTTGAATACAACTATTTTCTTCCTTTTTAACCTTACAATACAAACGTTTATGTCTATACATACTTTGTTTTGATTTAAAATTTTTATTACATTCGGTACAATTGTAATTTTTGTGTATACTTTGTGTATACTTGTGTATACTTTGTGTATACTTTGTGTATACTATTGGTTCATTTTTATTTTCGTATGTCATTTCCTTATAATACTTTATATGTTTTATGGTTTTAAGGTGTCTATTGTAATTACTTTTCAATGTTGTTAAAAAATTACAACATTCGCATTTATATGACACCATTAATATTATTAAAATATATTTTTTTAAATACATTTTAATAATTTTTCATTCTTTTTTATTCTTTTTTCATTCTTTTTTATTCTTTTTTATTCTTTTTTATTTTATATAAGAAAATGATACCATAAAATATTAATATAAATACTGAAATTATAAGAAAAAAAAAGGAATAATAGGGTTGTGTATACAAAAAGAATGGGGGGGGGGAGTCCCAATAAAAGTTTATGAAAATGAAAAAGTTTCTGAAAATGAAAAAGTTTCTGAAAATGAAAAAGTTTCTGAAAATGAAAAAGTTTCTGAAAATGAAAAAGTTTTCTGAAATAATAATGTATTAATATCAAATTGGTTTAAAATAAAGATGAATTAAATTTATTGTAATTTTTTATAGTTCTTAAATAATAATAACGCACATAATCCTCCAAGTACTTGTGCTAAAACATATCCTAATAGATTCATTCCAGATATTTTACCATGAACCGCCATCATGACTGAAACAGCAGGATTGAAATGTCCGCCTGAAATAGATCCTCCCCAATAAATAGATGCTGCTAATGCCAAACCAATTGGTAAAGCTTGTCCGGTTGCCATAATAACTGACAAAAATGTAAATGTACCAATAAACTCAACTAACAGATTAATCATATATACTATATTAATATATTTTATTTTTTAATATTACATCTTTTAGTACGTTTATTTAAAAATTTTCCTTTTTCACACTTTTTAATATTACATCTATTTGTTTTTTTATTCAATACATAACCTTTATCACATCTTTTAATATTACATCTATTTGTTTTTTTATTCAATACATAACCTTTATCACATTTTTTTGTTTTAACTGCTGGTTTACATACTACATTTACTGTTGATGATTTTATTTTCCTTTTTTGTATGGTTTTTTTAATTTGTTTTTTACTATTATTATTCATTAAATTATTATTACCATTATTACTATTCATTAAATTATTATTAATATTAATATTATTGTTATTACCATTATTATTATTACCATTATTATTATTAATATTATTCATTAAATTATTATTATTAATATTATTATTACTATTATTACTATTATTCATTAAATTA
>Ga0257126_1000527_pt1 | contig 30950 bp, 32 predicted proteins | sample SI060_120mmetaG_FD_190151 | JGI IMG/M metagenome (GOLD analysis project Ga0257126, IMG submission 190151) | Marine microbial communities from Saanich Inlet, British Columbia, Canada - SI060_120m | ecosystem: Environmental > Aquatic > Marine > Inlet | place: Canada: British Columbia | collected... | reverse complement strand
GGGCAAATGTATGCGCAATATTAACAGGTGTTGGAACAGTCAATCATGATAATCCCAATTTAAATGTCAGGAATAGGGAGCCGCACAAGCAACCCAAAAGATTTATTTTGGATAGCCATCTATCAATGAAATCCGACCTCTCAATATTACAACAGGACAATGTTTTCATAGTTTATGGCGATGATCCTGATAATAATTTCGATAGCTTAATTAAAACTAAAGCAAAATTAGTAAAAATTCCCCTAAGAAATAATCAAATAAATCTATCATCTTTCATTTCTCACCTCGATGAATATGGGATAAATAACTTGTTAGTAGAGGCAGGCCCAAAGCTGACTGCATCTATAATTGAGGCAGGCTATTATGACGATTTAGTTATTTATATTGCCCCAATCCTTTTGGGATCTGATGCAAATAATCTGGTTAAATTAACCCAGATAAAGAATATTAGACAAAAAATACAGTTTTCTTTTGAAGATATTAGGCAAATAGGCCCTGACTTGAGGGTGACATTAAGGGCTAAAAAAAATGACCTTAATTGATACCCACTGTCATCTAGATCAACCAGCTTTGTTTAAAAATATTGAGAGTGTTATAAAAAATAGTATTAATAATGATATTGAGCGAATTGTGGTGCCATCAGTGAGCCCAGAAAACTTGAATAAAGTAATAAAGATTTCACAGAGATTTGATTTATGCTCATTAGCGCTGGGATTCCATCCTTTCTTTGCAGATAAAGTGAAAGATGAAGATTTCAAAACACTATCCCTTTTATTAGTTGAGCATGATGCTGTTGCGGTCGGTGAGATTGGACTAGATAAATTTTTTGATAATATTCCATTGAGCACTCAAGAGAAAATATTAAAGAAACAATTAGACATAGCGGATAATCTTGAGCTTCCCATCATTGTTCATGCCAGAGGTATGATTGATCAGATTATCAAAAATATTAAAGAAAGAACAATTAAAGGGGGAATTATCCATGCCTTCAACGGTAGCCTTCAACAAGCAGAGCAACTTATAAAACTAGGCTTTAAGTTAGGGTTTGGTGGAGTGTTGACATACGAGAGAGCTAAGCATGTAAGATCTTTAGCAAAAAACCTTCCCATGGAGTCGATTGTCCTAGAAACTGATGCTCCAGATATGAATCCATCCTGGCTAGAAAATTCATTGCCAAATGAGCCTGCCCAACTTAAAAAAATATCACAGATATTTGGCAAGTTAAGAGGGCTTGATACAGAAGTAATTGCCGATACATTAAGGCGCAATACTATTGATGCATTGCCAAAATTAGGTAAGTTATACACATGACCTAAGGAGTTACTTTAACTTTTCGTAAAAAAGTTAACAATCTCAATGAGATAGGTTAAGTTATTGATTTTAAACGATTTTATTTTAGTTCAATATTTAAGCGATTTAAAAAAATCCTTTAAAATTCAGAGGTTGCATTTTTATAGTTAATTAATACACAATCTTATCCACAGATTTTGTGGACTGTTTGGTAAGGAATTTTATGGAGAAGTTGATATGTTAGTTGGCTCAAAAAACTATAGGACTATAGAGGCCTCTGAGGATCGATCTTTCGTCAAAATAATAGACCAGACTTGCTTGCCATTCAAGTTCAAAATTATTCACCTAAAGACCTTAGATGAGGTCGTAAGGGCAATCAAAAATATGCAGGTTCGAGGTGCCCCTTTAATTGGCGTAACAGCTGCCTATGGATTTGCACTTTCGATGAATTGCGATAACTCAGACAATTCATTAGATAAATGTAAGAATGATTTAGTTAATGCACGACCAACAGCTGTGAATTTATCATGGGCCGTTAATCAAGTTTATGATGCACTAATTAAATGCCCACCAAAAGAGAGAGCTGAATTAGGTTGGGACCTTGCCACTAGTTTTGCAAATCAAGATGTCGAGAAGAATATCTCAATAGGGTTACATGGCTTTAATTTATTTAAGTCTTCAAATAAAAAAACGATAAATATTCTAACTCACTGTAATGCAGGTTGGCTTGCAACAGTTGATCATGGAACAGCACTAAGCCCTATCTTTAAGTTAGTTGATGAAGGCTTTGATGTTCATGTCTGGGTTGATGAAACTCGACCTAGAAATCAGGGACTTAGCTTAACCGCATGGGAGTTAAACCAATATAAAATAAAGCACACTGTGATTACTGATAATGCAGGTGGTCTTTTGATGAAAGAGGGTTTAGTCGACTTTGTAATTGTTGGAGCTGATAGAATTGCACTAGATGGACAAGTCTGTAATAAGATAGGTACCTACCTGAAGGCGGTTGTGGCAAAAGAAAATAGTATCCCTTTTTATGTGGCTGCACCAACAAGCACAATAGATATTAATTTTTTTGGAGAGACTCGTAATTTTGAAATTGAATGTCGTGACCCAAGTGAGATTATGACTATGAAGGGTGAGGATAAGTTAGGTAATATAATAGAGGTTAATCTAGGTAACTCTCCAGCTTATAATCCAGCTTTTGATGTTACTCCACCGATGTATGTATCAAAATTTATATGTGAGAAAGGTGTGTTTGATACGGATAAGATTAGAGATATTATTTAACCATGATAAACGCTAGAGAAAACCTTCTTAATACTACGAATAAACTTCTGATAGCAGGATTAAATCATGGGGCTTCGGGAAATTGCAGCTGTCGAGATAGAGGTGGCTTCTTAATCACACCAACGGGAATTGATAGTTCTAAATTAACAACCGATATGATGGTAAGGATGAATCTCTCAGATGACCTTCCCCAACCTGAGAGTAAGTATCAACCTTCTAGTGAATGGCAATTTCATCAGGCAATTTTAGAAAAATATCCAGAAATTAATGCAGTCGTTCACACTCACTCTGTTTTTGCAAGCACCCTTAGTGTGCTAGGGCAAGACATTCCTGCATTTCATTATATGATTGCGGTAGCGGGTGGAGATTCAATTCGTTGTGCACCCTATGCAATGTTTGGAACAAAAGATTTATCAGATAATATTTTGAAAGCTATTCAAGATAGGAAGGCATGTTTACTTTCAAACCATGGCCTTGTTGCTGTGGGCAAAGATTTAAATGAGGCATTTAATATTGCCGAAGAAGTTGAGCATTTAAGTAGGTTGTTTGTTGAAGCAAAAAAGATTGGAGAGCCTCTTTTACTGAGTGATAGGCAGATGGTAGAAGTTTTAGATCGATTTAATTCATATAGCCGTTGGGTAAAAGATTAAAGATTTCATTGTTAGGCTTCCATCTTTAAAGTAAAATGGTTATCCGTCAGTAACCCTTTTAAAATCTTAAATGACGAAATATGTTTTTATCACAGGCGGCGTCGTTTCTTCACTTGGAAAGGGTATCTCTGCAGCAAGTCTCGGAGCCATTCTAGAATCTCGTAATTTAAAAGTTACCATTATTAAGCTTGATCCCTATATAAACGTAGATCCAGGAACAATGAGTCCGTTTCAGCATGGAGAAGTTTTTGTCACTGAAGATGGTGCAGAAACTGATCTTGATCTCGGTCATTATGAAAGATTTGTATCTTCAAAAATGACTAAAAAAAATAATTTTACTACGGGCCAAGTATATGACGCTGTGATTAAAAAAGAACGACGAGGTGAATACCTTGGTAAAACTGTCCAAGTAATTCCACATATCACTGATCAAATAAAATCAAATATTCGTGATGGTGCTAAAGATGCAGATATTGTCATCGTTGAGGTGGGCGGCACTGTTGGGGATATAGAGTCACTCCCCTTTCTTGAAGCTATCAGACAAATGGGGTTTGAAGAAGGCAAAGAAAATACATGCTATATTCATCTCACCCTTCTTCCATGGCTTTCTTCAGCTGGAGAACTAAAAACAAAACCTACACAACATTCAGTAAAGGAATTAAGAGAAATTGGGATTCAACCAGATATCTTATTATGTAGATCAGAAAAAAAATTACCTCCAGAGGAAAAAGATAAGATAGCTTTATTTACAAACGTGTCAAAAAAAGCAGTGATCTCAGTTGTTGATTCTGATTCAATTTACCGAATCCCAGTCATGCTTCACAAACAGCTTATCGATCAAATTGTGTGTGAAAAACTAAACATCAAGCCTAGAAAAGCAAATTTAAAGCAATGGGAAAAAATTACCAAACTTCTTGATGAATCAAGCCAGACAATAAACCTAGCCTTTGTAGGTAAATATATTGATCTAACTGAATCGTATAAATCATTGACTGAAGCTCTTATACACGCTGGAATTCATAATAGCGCTAAGATAAATATCCATTTCTTTGATTCTGAGGATATTCAAAAGAAAGGCATAGCACCACTAAAAAAGATGGATGCAATCTTGATACCGGGTGGTTTTGGAAAAAGAGGAACAGAAGGAAAAATAAAAGCTATTCAGTTCGCAAGAGAGTCTAAAGTCCCTTTTTTAGGAATTTGTTTAGGGATGCAATTAGCTATTACTGAGTATGCAAGAAATGTTGTGGACTTAAAAAAAGCTAACAGCACAGAATTTAATCCTAAAACACCGCATCCGGTAGTGGCCTTGATAAGCGAATGGAAGACAAAGGATGGCAAAATTGAACACAGGGATGAAGCATCTGATCTTGGTGGCACTATGAGGCTTGGTGCTCAAAAATCAAGAATTAAAAAAAATACATTGGCTTATGATATTTATGGTGATTATGTGAACGAAAGACATAGACATAGGTATGAGGTAAATAATAATTACGTAAAGGCATTTGTTAAGGCAGGTTTAACGATATCCTCTAGAACTTCAAGAGAAAAGCTATGTGAGATTGTTGAGCTGCCTAAAAAAAGTCATCCATGGTTTCTAGGCTGCCAATTTCACCCAGAATTTACTTCAAACCCTAAAGATGCCCATCCATTATTTTTATCGTTTTTGAAAGCTGCACTTCAATTTAAAAAAGGAAACTAGGTGAAACTTATAAATTTTAACGTGGGCATAGACCAACCCTTATTTTTAATTGCAGGTCCATGCGTTATTGAGTCAGAAGATATGACATTGCGTGTTGCTGAAGAACTCAAAAATGTTTGCATAAAACTTGGTGTTCCATTCATTTTTAAATCATCGTTTGATAAAGCAAATAGAAGTTCAAATAGCACATTCCGAGGTTTCGGTATGGAGGAGGGGTTAAGAATACTTGAGAAAGTAAAAGCTCAATTTGATCTTCCGGTTTTAACTGACATTCATACAACAGATCAAGTTAAACCTGTATCCGAGATCGTTGATGTTCTTCAAACGCCTGCTTTCCTATGTCGACAAACAGATTTTATTACAGCCGTTGCCAAATCTGGAAGGCCGGTAAATATTAAAAAAGGGCAATTTTTGGCTCCAGGTGATATGACTCAAGTTGTAAATAAGGCAAAGGAGGCTAATGGAAACAAAGATAACATTATGGTCTGTGAGAGAGGTGTATCTTTTGGTTACAACACACTAGTGTCTGATATGAGAAGCTTATCAATTATGCGCGAGACTAATTGCCCAGTTGTTTTTGATGCTACCCACTCAGTTCAACAGCCAGGTGGCAAAGGTGATAGGAGTGGAGGGCAGAGTGAGTATGTTCCTTTACTAGCTAGAGCGGCTGTAGCCTCTGGCATTTCAGGTGTTTTTATGGAAACACACCCGAACCCAAAAGAAGCTTTATCTGATGGACCTAATGCGGTTCCTTTAGCTCATATGAGCGGACTATTGGGAATGTTAAAAGATATTGATGAGTTGGTTAAATCAGGGAACATAATTTAATAAAAATGCCAAAAATAAAAAAAATTCATTCAAGGATGATTATAGATTCAAGAGGAAACCCAACGGTAGAGGCTGATGTTTTTTTAGAGGGAGATTTCATGGGGAGAGCTTCTGTCCCGTCAGGCGCTTCCACGGGCAGTAAAGAAGCAATAGAACTTCGCGATCACGATACTGATTACTTTCAGGGAAAGGGAGTCAAGAGAGCGGTTGGCAATATCAACGGAGAACTAGCTTCAAAAATCATTGGAATGGATGCCTTTGATCAGGAAAAAATAGATCAATTAATGATTGATATTGATGGAACGCCTAATAAAAAAAATTTAGGTGCAAATTCTATTTTGGCTGTTTCAATGGCTACAGCAAGAGCAGCAGCTAATTTTAAAAAGACGGAATTATTCCAGTATTTGAGTTTAGGTGAAGAGATGTCTTTGCCGACACCAATGATGAATATTATAAATGGTGGAGCTCATGCAGATAATAATTTAGATATACAAGAATTTATGATTATCCCAGCTGGAAGACCAAGTATGAGTGAGGCAATACGATGCGGTAGTGAGGTTTTTCAGGTGCTTCAAAAAACCTTGAGTGAAAAAAAATTATCAACGACTGTAGGCGATGAAGGTGGATTTGCACCAAACTTAGAGTCAAACGAATCTGCTTTAAAGCTTATTATGGAGTCTATTGAAAAGGCAGGTTATGAGCCCGGAAAAGACGTTTTTTTAGCTCTTGACTGTGCAAGTTCTGAGTATTATCAAGAGGGTAAATATTTGCTGAAGTCTGAAAATATGTCGCTTGATTCAAAACAAATGACGGACTATCTATCTTCATTGTGTGACAAGTATCCCATAATAAGTATTGAAGATGGCATGGATGAAAATGATTGGGATGGCTGGGAAGTTTTAACAAATCGTTTAGGCCATGATATTCAATTAGTTGGTGACGATTTATTTGTGACTAACCCCAAGATCCTCGAACAAGGAATCAAAAAAAATATAGCAAATTCAATCCTGATTAAAGTGAATCAAATTGGAACACTTACCGAAACATTTGAGGCGATTAAATTAGCCAAGAAAGCGAATTATACTTCAGTGATTTCTCATCGCTCAGGTGAGACAGAGGATACAATCATTGCCGATATTGCTGTAGCAAAAAATGCAATGCAAATTAAAACTGGTTCAATGTCTAGGTCTGAAAGGACGGCTAAATATAATCAATTATTAAGAATTGAAGAGATGATGGGCTCTAAAATAAATTATGCGGGCCTAAAAGCTTTTTCAGCTATAGGGATGTAAAGTGAAAATATTATCTGCTATCCTTTTTTCTTTGTTAATACTCATTCAATATCCACTTTGGATTGGAAAGGGGAGTTGGTATGACGTTTTTAAACTTAAGCAAGAGTTCAATCAGCAATATAAAATCAACTTAGATCTTTCAAAAGAAAATTTTGCTTTAAGAGCGGAGGTATCAGATTTAACAAACGGAACTGATGCCATTGAAGAAAGGGCAAGGCATGAATTAGGGATGGTTAAAAGTGATGAATTTTTTTTTCAGGTGCCAAACAAATAGTTTAGTATTGCATTTCTAAAGAGAGAATTTCATTTCCATTAAGGGTCGGTCGAGCATCAATTTTTTCGATTCTTAATTCAACTAAAACTTTGAAAATATTATTTTCTTGTTTGTAAAAATTTACTAAGCTACCAACTTTTTCATCACCCACCTTTATATCAGAACCTAATTCTGGATTTTTATTTAAGGTAACAGACCCTAAATACATTCTTCTTTTCGGTTTACCTAAATAATGTGTCCTAGCTACAACTTCCTGGCCAGTGTAACAACCTTTTTTGAAATTAACTGCTCCAATTAGATCTAGATTAACTGATTGCGGTATATATAAATCTTGCGTTTCATTAAAAATATTTGGAATAATATTGTCAATATGAACCTCATTCCAGTTACAAGGTTTAATTTCAGTTGAATAAATTTCATCATATAGTTTTAATATTTCTTTCTTATAACCAAAAATGAAATAGTAACTTTTTGGCCCATCAAGCATTGTTAAGGAAACAGACTTGTTATTACTCAATACTGTTTGCATTTTACTTTGAGGAATTGAGCTAAAATTATTATGTAATTTTTTAATATTACTTTCATCAACTAAAAAATAATCTATATCCTCAGGTGAGGATAATATTTCTACTTTAGCTCTAAGGACATACATCGCAAGCCTTTTGCTTATTGCCTCACTAATACATGGTGGGCAAAAGAGAAAATAGTTTGCATCCATTCTTGTTATGAAGAAAAATGCGAGCAGCCTTCCCTTAGGTGAACAATAGCCTGCATATATAGACTTTTCTTCCTCAGACAAAAGGGTAATATCATTTGTTATCTGTCCCTGGATAAATGTTTCAGCATCTACACCAGATATTTTAATTATGTCTAATTGGTCTTTGATATTAAGCAATTGTTTTTTTATTTTTCTTTAAAAAAGTAATTGTTGATAGCAATTTATTGAATCGTAAAAGAAAAAATATCAAACTTAATGTGACAAATAGATTTCTTAATGGCAATTCTGAATTGTCACGCCATGAGGGTGGAATAGTATTCATTTTTGAAATAACACTATTGACACTATCACCCTTTATATATTGACCTTTAATCATTGAGGTAATTTCTATCAAATATTTTTCATTTAATTTTGATACATATCGATCACTTTCACTAAATGCAATTGAATCATTTCTAGCACCAATATTTGATTCTGATATCTGAGCAATACCGGGCTGCAATGCAAAACTCTCATTTGACCAGAAACCTATTAATTGATTTTCACTGTCATATTTAGGTATCGCTGACCCCTCTTCAGTACCAATCCCCACTATCAACCAATCTGCTTCTCCTTGGAATTGACTTAAATCTCTAGTATTAAATGCGTGTAGTTTTGGGGCCTCCTCTCCATCTGTTAAGAAAACGACTCGCGCAGACTGAGGGAAGCTTCGAATTAGTCTGGCTAAGCTACTAAAACCCTCTCTTATTCGGCTGTTACCTGACCACACAGATCTCCAGTCAAGGTGCTGAATAGTTGAGCTAATCGCACTAAAATTATCACACACATTTATTGGTGTATAGGTTGCTGCGACACTCACACCAGCAAACATTGCGACACTCACATTGGTTTTGCAAGGCAGTTGGTCCATTATGCCCTGCAATAACTTTTTTGAATAATCTAGGCGAGATATTTTTTCACCATCCAAAGACATATCTTTTGTGAGCATGCTCTGTGATATATCAACAACAAATATGTAATTGTGAATATCTCTTTCTATAGTTACCTTAGGATTTATTAGTCCTAAAATAAGGAAAATAATGGATAAACATAAAAAACCGATATTTTTATCACTTTTAATTTTTTTAAAAAGTTCCTTCATAAGGGATTATGGCAAACCGACCGGTATATTACCCATGATCAACCCTGGAGAGTCTGAGTCACCAATACCAGGGGTAGGGTCCTTAGGGAGCATCGTTAAAACACGGTCTAAATTGTGCTTTACATCCCAGTGATTGTTATTAAATGCTAGCGATTGCTCATATGCTTTTTTTGCTTGACGCATTAAATATTCAGCCTCATCTCTTACCGTTGAGCTGTTGCTTGTACCATTTACAAGAAGACCACGTTTAAAGTAAATATTACCAATATTATAATAAACAGCTGATTTTTGATCATCAGTCCCTTCTTTAGATAAGTTATTAAAAAGTATAGTAGCCTCCTTAAAATGACCTTTCTTTGCAATTTGGAAAGCGGTTGAGAATCTTGCCTCATAGCCTTGTTCAAACTGCTGAGGTGCCTCACCTTTTTTTAGGGTTTCATTAAATTTATCAATCTTGTAAAGCTCAAAAGATGAAAAGGATAATAGGTATAAAAAATATGCGGCAGCTATAAATAAAAATACAGTTATATTTTTGACATTTAGAAGTTTAATAATTTTCATTTAAATGACCTTACCTCAATAAATTTTAGAAATAGAAGCATCAAGCTCAATATTATAGATGTTAATAAAAGCTTTGGAGCATACTTTTCACCGGGGACTTTTTCCTCATAGATAATTGGCTTTCGCTCTTTTAAATTAATATCCTTGATTGCTTGTTCTAATGATTTTGGATCTTCCGCCTCATATGCTTGAAATGGTGAATTAAATGTCTTAAAAAATTCGTAAAGTTCAACCTGGGGTGGCAATTGATAATCTTGGTGTAATGGGACATCTTCTTCAAAAATACTTATTCCACCAGGTTGTCTAAGCACAATCCAATACAATCCTATTTGGTATTTATCAAACCATTCCTTTATTTTTTGTTGAGTTTTTGCATCAATTCTTCCCGCTCCGTCAGAGAGTAAAATAACTGCTCTTGAACCAGAATTTTCAATTGAAGTAAAAAGTTCTGCGCTACTTGTTAGACCAGCACCAATATTTGTTTGAAACAAAGCATTTCCGGCAGTTGCATTCACAGCCGCCCTAATGGCCTCCTTGCTGTGAGTCAGAGGTAAAATAAACATAGCGGAATTACTAAAGGTAATGACACCAACCATATCATCTGTTCTTGAATCAAAAAAATCTACAATAAGCCTACTTGCTGCAGCCGACTTGGTCTCCCCAACAGATTTGTTGTTATCTCCACCTGCAAAAGGGTCATCCATTGATGCACTTCTATCTAGAACAAGACCTATTTGAGCACCCTTTCCATTCTTGAGAACAATTTTCTGATCGGCATAAGGCTCACTTAATGTGAGGATAGTTAACAAAATAATTACTGTACTTACGATTTTAAAAAATAAAGAGATGATTCGAGATAGTATGTCGATATGGAGCATTTCACTCCATGAATATATATTTTTGCTTGTTTGGTTGATGAAAAAAGGAATGAGTGACAGAGGCAGAAGTATTAAAACAAGAGGATATACAAAATTCATTAAAATGAAATACCTTTGATATCATTTGGGTTCACAATAAGTCTTCTTTCGCACATTCTGCAGTGAAGCGCAAAGCTTATAAGCCATTTATTAAGTTCATCCTGATCAAGCTTAATATGTTTTTGAAAAAATAATGCTCGAGAAATCTTAAAAAAAGTATGAAGCTCTTTTTCTATATGCTTAAAACTACTATTTTTTTTGATCAAAAGGGGAATGTTTTCTTCAAAAAGGCTTTGGTCTATTAGGTTATCAAAACCTGAATGAAGTGCTGTGATAATTTTTTTTGTATTGGCTGCAGAAGGCTTTTGATTTTTAAATCTACGATATACCATACTGAAGGTTCTACTGGGTAGCCAAGTGTACCTACCATAAATGTAAACAAAAATTAGGGATATTATCAATAAGGCTATCAAGGAAAGTTTAATTTTGTTTTCATCTGGAATTTTGTCTATGAAAAACGGGCCTCTAAAGGGACTCATATCATTTTCTATTTTTACATCTCCAAATATCGCAATTGGTGAGATGGCAAAGGTAAATGCAGGCACTCTAAATTTTTGTATTTTTTCTGGTTCGTTAGGATTAATAAATCTATAATAATCCGCTGTGATTGAGGCAGGTTTTGCAACGACATTATTTGTAAAGATTTGATATTTTAGTTTGATGAGATAGGTTGAAAATTCATTTGTAGATTCTTTTGATACATCAATGGCTTTTAGTGATATCCCTAACAGTTGTCCTCGATATCTTTTTTCATAACCTACTATGGGTAATGATTCTTCAATAAGCTTAAAGGGCTCTCTAACAGTTAAAGTAATCTCCCTATTAATATAATCCCCAACAGTGTAACCGACCTTTTGATTTGGATCCAAAACGTCAATATCTATATATTGTGGATCAATATCAGGAAATTTTCTGGGATCCTCATAGGCTTGGATGGTTAATGATGAAACCATTAATAAGCAAATAAATAAGAAAATTTTACGCATAAAAATACTCATTAAAATAATTGGTCATTTCAAGGGATTTAAAATCATCCTCAACAAAAAAAGGGGGAAAGTTATACTTAAGAAATGTTTCTTGAAGAAGTTTCTTTCTGGCTGCAAAGTCAGCTTTAATTTTCTTTGTAATTTTTTCCCTAAGAAAAATTGTTGATTCTTTTCCTGTCTCAGCATCTTCAATATTTAACAGGCCAAATTTGGGTAGGTTATCAAATTCACTTTTATTCCATAAAACAATAGGAACAACTTGATGTCTGACTAATGTGGATAAAGTTTCTTCTATATCTTTTATTGGCATATGAAAATCAGAAATTAAGAATATCAATGTGCGATCTTTTGGGAGTGAATCTGCAATCTTTATCAAGCTCGAATGAGATGAACTTTTGGATTTATAATTTTTCAATTTTTCAATTAATAATTTTGTCCGATAAGGCTTATATGATAAGGGAGCGACCCATTGGGAGTTAATTTTATCGTCAAAACCAATAAATCCTAATGCATCACTTTTTGCGGTGACAGAGTTTGTAATTATTTCTGCAATTTCTGATGAGACTTCAAATTTAGTTTTTTTGAGGCCATACCCCATACTCGATGATAGGTCAGCCATAATCATGACTGGGGTTGCACTTCTCTGGTTAAATATCCTCACATGAACTTGTTCGAGAGGATCTCTTATTGTTTGTCTAATATCAATCCTTCTAGGGTCTGGATAATCTAATAAATTTGAATGGCCTGCAAACTCCATCCCCATTCCTCTCTGACCACTCTTATGTTGACCTGGATGATGACCTCTAGATTTCCAATTGATATGGTAGTTAAATGAATCGAGTGGATTATGCATCAAGTCACACTGACCTTGTTTAAGATCTCATTTGACAGTTCACGCGATATCTCAGTTCTTTTGAGCTCATAAACAGGATTAAAAACCAATCTATGTGCAATTGTTTCATGAAAGATAGCGTGGATATCTTCAGGAAGAATAGAAGTTCTATTATTTAACCATGCGCTTACTCGTGCACACTTCATCATCATACTTATTCCTCTTGGGCTTGCCCCTGAAATAATTAATCTCTCCGTGTCTATCCCACTAATCTTTACATTATATTTTTCTGGATTTTTAGTTGCCTTCCATAAATTTAATGAATATTTTTCAAGCGCGGAAGTTGATTTAATTGTGCTTTGAATTTGATTAGATAGCTTATTTAATTGATCAAATTTAAGCATATTTGGTGTGACCTCAGAGATTAATAAATCAGCATCATGAAATTTTGTATCAAAAATCAGTTGGTTCATTAATTTATCAACTTGAGGAATTATAATGGGTATTTCCATCATAAATCTATCCCTTGCAGCAGAAGGGATTTCAAAGGTTTCTTCCTTTTCCACTTGGTTTCTATCAGCAAATACAGTCAGATGCGGGAAGGTAAATTCTTGATTAAAAGCAGATAGGGTTTTTTCTGCCATTATCCTTAAGAGTAATGAATGCACTTGAGGTCGTGCTCGGTTAATTTCATTAAAAAAGAAAATTGATAGATCCTCGCCAGATTTTAGAATAGGACCCTCATCTACATGAGGTTTGCCATCTTCACCAAGGTATGTATGGTAAATAAGGTCATTTGGCATTAAATCAATTGTTCCTTCAATTCTTTCATATCCTCCACCAATTGATCTCGCAAATGCTTTAAGCAAAGTCGTTTTTCCTACACCTACATCCCCCTCAAGAAGAACATGCCCTCTAGCAAATATTGCATTTGTGATAAGTCTTATAGGAGCCTCTTGCCCTAGGATGACTTTATTAATTTCAGCCTCTAGCTTAAGCCCAAGTTTTCTCCAATCGGTCAGATTTTGATCGCTCATTATGTTATATTCCTAGGATAATTTTGGTTGTTTTAAATAATTTTATTAACAATATCATAATTAAGGATAATGTTTCTATTTTGTAACAATTCAACCTTAAATACTTAGGGCTCTCCATCTTAAACATTAAAAAAAAGTGATATTTTAAAAATGCAAAAAGAAAGTTATACCAAAGAAGAATTAATCAGTTGTGGCAGAGGTGAGATGTTTGGAAAAGGAAATGCTCAACTCCCACTTCCTCCGATGCTCATGTTCGACAGAATAGTTTCGATAACGGACAAGGGCGGCAAATATAATCATGGTCAAATTATTGCTGAATTAGATTTAACTGAAGATTTATGGTTTTTTGAATGTCATTTCCAGGGAGATCCAGTTATGCCGGGCTGCTTAGGACTAGATGCAATGTGGCAACTATTAGGATTTTTTCTGGGGTGGAAAGGTGGTTTAGGCAAAGGTAGGGCACTCGGTGCAGGTGAGGTAAAATTTTCTGGACAGGTCTTGCCTACATCAAAAAAAATTACCTACATTATTGATTTAAAAAGGGTGATAATGAGAAAATTAGTGATGGGAATTGGAGATGCTTCAATGGAGGTAGATGGAAGGTTAATTTATCAGGCTAAAGATTTAAAAGTCGGACTTTTTGTTAAAACAGATATTTTTTAATAAGGAAGGAATAAATTGAAAAGAGTCGTAGTCACTGGAATAGGTATTGTATCAAGCATAGGTAATAACTATGCCGAGGTAAAAGAAAGTTTATTTAATTCAAAGTCAGGAATCACATTCCAACCTGAGTATGCTGAGAGAGGCCTTAGATCAAATGTTGCAGGCTCTTTGAATATTGAACCTGCAGAGTTAATTGATAGAAAGCTCTATAGATTTATGGCAAAAGGTCATGCCTATGCATGGATTGCTATGCAAGAGGCTATTGCTGATGCGAAACTTACAGAAAATTATGTTTCAAATGATAGAACAGGGATTATTGTTGGCGCAGGCGGAACCTCTACTGAAAGCATGCTTAATGGTACTGAGGTTCTAAAAGAAAAGGGCATAAGGCGTGTTGGACCTTATATGGTAACGAAAACTATGTCTAATGGGGTAAGTGCATGTCTTGCTACTGGTGCAAAGATAAGAGGTATTAATTATGCAATTACGTCAGCATGTTCGACAAGCGCACATTGTATAGGAAACGCTTATGAGCAGATTCAAATGGGAAAACAAGATATTATTTTTGCTGGTGGAGCTGAGGAAGAGCATTGGACCATGAGTTATTTATTTGATGCAATGGGGGCTATGTCTTCTAAATATAATGATGAACCTGAAAAAGCCTCTCGAGCGTTTGACGTCAACAGAGATGGGTTTGTTATTTCTGGGGGTGGAAGTATTCTTGTTCTCGAGGAATACGAGCACGCCAAGAAAAGAGGGGCAAAGATGTATGCTGAAGTTGTTGGCTATGGGGCTACATCTGATGGGTTTGATATGGTTGCTCCCAGTGGAGAAGGAGCTATAAGGTGTATGAGGGCGGCCCTTGAGGAGAAAAAAACTGTAAATGTTGATTACATGAACACGCATGGCACAAGTACGCCCGTAGGTGACTCAAAAGAATTGGAAGCTATCAGAACAGTTTTTGGTGACAAAAAATTTGGAGAAATGCCAGCCATTGCTTCTACTAAGTCATTAACAGGTCACGCTCTTGGTGCCGCAGGTTCAAATGAAGCCGTTTATAGCTTAATTATGATGAATGAGAGTTTTTTGAGCCCTTCAGTTAATATCGAAGATAAAGATCCAGCAGGCGAAGGACTTCCCGTACTGACACAAAAAAAGGAACAAGAAGTCATTACATCAATGTCAAATAGCTTCGGTTTTGGGGGGGTAAATGCATCACTAGTTTTCTCAAAAGCAAAGCTATAAAAAGCCTACATAAGAATTAATACAACCTTTCTTTGCTCTGATAGCAAAATATTAAATGTTCGACAAGCGGCATCAAAATTCATATTTTCGTAGGCAATTTTTTTTTCAATAAATAAAATTTGTGCATTTTTATCAATAATTTTATTTTTAATATTTGAACCGATTAAAATTAACTCCGGGCTATAGTCAAAAACCTCTTTTAAATTATCAAACTTTAAGTCCTCATAAGATTCTATATCCGATCTTGAAATTATTTTTTCAGGGAATATGATGACTCCTTTTTGGTATGTATTTTTTTTTATTCTAATAGAGTTATGATCATAGGCATCTATGATGTTATGCGTTTCTGAGTTAATTTCGTGAAATTTCATAATTCGAAAATGAAACTTTGTTCAAGAGGTATTTATTGGCTTAATTCTAATAGAAAGGTAATATATCACCTAATTTATCAAACAAATTAATGAGATTAAATTTTGTCCCAATTTCTTAAATCTAAAAAATTAGATAATGTCTGTTATGACATTCGTGGCCCAGTTCTTGAGCATGCTAAAAGAATGGAGGAGGAAGGTCATCGCATTATTAAATTAAATATTGGCAACCCTGCAGCCTTTGGTTTTGAAGCGCCGGATGAAATAACACAGGATGTTGTTAGGAATATTAGTAAATCCTCTGGCTATACAGAAAGTTTTGGTTTGTTTGAGCCGAGAAAATCAATAATGCACTATACCCAACAAAAAAATATTTCAGATGTTGAGGTGGACGATATCGTTTTAGGTAACGGTGTTTCAGAGCTTATTGTCATGGCTATGCAAGGTCTTATTAATAACGACGATGAGGTATTAATACCAAAGCCTGACTATCCTTTATGGACAGCTTCAGTAACTCTGGCAGGGGGGAATCCAATTCATTATGTTTGTGATGAAGCTTCGGATTGGGCTCCAGATTTGGATGATATAAAGTCTAAAATAACGAATAAAACAAAAGCAATATTAATTATTAATCCAAATAATCCCACGGGGGCAATTTATTCAGATGAATGTCTGAGGGAAATTATTGCTATTGCGAGAAAGAACGATTTAATAGTTTTTGCAGATGAAATTTACGATAAAGTTTTATATGATGAGAAAAAGCATACCTCTGTCGCATCACTTGCAGATGACGTTTTGTTTGTTACTTTAAATGGTTTATCTAAGAATTATAGAGCTTGTGGTTACAGAGCTGGATGGTTAGTAGTTTCTGGCGATAAAGGAAGAGCTAAAGATTATCTAGAGGGATTGAATATCCTTGCCTCCATGAGGCTTTGTGCTAACGTCCCTGGCCAACTTGCTATACAAACAGCACTTGGTGGCTACCAAAGCATTAATGACTTGGTTGCACCCACAGGGAGATTATGCAAGCAAAGAGATTTAGCTTATAAGTTGATGATGGAAATACCTGGGGTGTCATGCGTCAAGCCATCAGCTGCTATGTATTTATTTTTTAAGTTAGATCCTAAAATATATCCGATAGAGAATGATCAAGATTTTATTTTAGATGTGCTGAAAAAAAAGAAGGTCTTGATGGTTCAAGGGACGGGTTTTAACTGGCATGATCAAAACCATTTTCGTATGGTATTTTTACCAAATGAAGATGATTTAAAAATTGCAATTAGCAGGTTTGCAGATTATTTAACAGAATTTAAAAAAAGGTAAAAATTAGATGAACATAGGGTTAATTGGAATTGGTACCGTTGGTGGTGGAACATATCAAGTTTTAAAAGAAAATGCAGAAGAAATATCGAATAAATCAGGCATAGAAATTAAAATTACTCACGTCGCCGACAAAAACCTAAAGCTTGCAAAAGAGACTGTAGATAAAGAAACAATTATAGAGGAAGATGCATTCTCACTTATAGAGAACAGCAGTATTGATACAATTATAGAGTTAATTGGTGGAACGGGGATTGCACTAGATATTGTTCGTAAAGCACTTGAAAATGGTAAGCATGTTGTGACAGCGAATAAAGCCTTAATTGCTATGCATGGCGAAGAGCTTTTCAAAATAGCTAATAAAAAAAATGTACTTCTTGCTTATGAAGCTGCAGTCGCAGGCGGAATACCAATCATTAAAGCACTAAGAGAGGGATTGGCAGCAAATAAAGTTAATTGGGTTGCAGGTATTTTGAATGGAACTACGAACTATATCTTGACAGAAATGAAAGAAAATAATTTAACCTTCGATACCGCATTAAAGCAAGCACAAGATCTAGGTTTCGCAGAGGCGGATCCTACATTCGATATCGAGGGGGTGGATGCAGCTCATAAGATCACAATTTTAGCCTCTATTGCATTTGGAATTCCTATAAATTTTGATGCTGTGCACGTAGAAGGCATAAGCAACCTAAGCCAAAAAGATATCACTTATGCTGAGGAACTTGGTTACAAGATTAAACTTCTAGGTATCGCAAAATCACAGAATACGGATGTTGAGATACGGGTACATCCAACGCTGGTTCCTAAAAATAGATTAGTTGCTAATGTTGACGGCGCTATGAATGCGGTTCTGGTTCATGGAAATATGGTTGGACCGACACTCTATTATGGAGCAGGTGCAGGTGCAGAACCCACAGCAAGCGCAGTTGTTGCAGACGTAATTGATATTGCGAGACAAACAAAACTTTCACAAGATACACTCATTCCTTCACTTGGATTTATGCCAGATAAGATAAATGAAAAAAATATTCTTTCTATTGAAAATATCTTTTCAGAATATTACCTTCGATTTACAATGAAAAATCAAGCAGGCTTGCTTGCCAAAATTACTAATATTTTTGCTGATCATGATATTTCTATAAATTCTATGGTGCATAAAGAAGTGCAAGAAAACAATCAAAATCCAGATATCTTCCTAATCACTTCCAAAACTAAAGAGGCAGACATAGATACCATCATTAGTGAAATTGAGCTTTTACCTGAGAATATTGAAAAGGTTGTTAAAATTAGAACTGAAGAACTAAATAAGTAGGAGCTTTAATGAAGTACATATCTACAAGGGGTGGATCTCCCAAACTAAATTTTTCCGAGGTATTGCTTGGTGGTCTTGCACCTGATGGTGGATTATACCTTCCTGAGCATTACCCTAATTTTACAGACGACGAGCTAAATGATATGCGAGATATGTCTTATCAGGACTTAGCTTTTTATATTTTTGAAAGATTTATAGATGATATACCTTCGAATGATCTCAGGGAGATTGTTAATAAGACCTATAGCGCTGATATATTTTCTTATGCACGAGAAGAGCAAAAGGCGGAGGACATTACACCTACCTTGCAATTAAAAAATAACTTATTTTTACTCTCATTATCGAATGGGCCTACATTAGCATTTAAGGATATTGCAATGCAATTTTTGGGCCATATCTTCGAATACGTTTTAGGGAAGCAAGGGAAAACTCTAAACATACTTGGGGCCACCTCAGGGGACACGGGCCCAGCGGCAGAATATGCCATGAAAGGTAAAAAGGGGATTAAAGTATTTATGTTATCTCCGCATGGAACAATGAGTCCATTTCAGTCAGCACAAATGTATAGCCTGCAAGATAAAAATATTTTTAATATAGCGATTAAAGGTGTTTTTGATGATTGCCAAGATATCGTGAAGGCTGTCTCAAATGACCTTGAATTCAAAAATTTAAATAAGATCGGTGCAGTGAACTCAATAAACTGGGGGCGCATTCTCGCTCAAATTGTTTATTATTTTAAGGGTTACTTTGACGTGACCAGTAAAAACAGTGAAAAAGTTGATTTTACTGTCCCAACAGGCAACTTTGGAAATATTTGTGCAGGGCACATTGCAAGAATGATGGGTTTACCAATCAATCATTTAGTTGTTGCTACCAATGAAAATGATGTTTTAGATGAATTTTTTAACACAGGACATTATGCTCCTAGATCTTCTGATGACACCTTTCAAACATCAAGTCCATCTATGGACATTTCAAAAGCCTCAAATTTTGAGCGTTTTATTTTCGATTTATTTGGCCGAGACTCCAACACTTTGAATGCTCACTGGAAGAAGATTGACGGAGGAAAATCATTTAAATTAAAAGAAGAAGACTTTCAGAAAATTAAAGACTATGGCTTTGTGTCTTCCTCAAGTAAACATATCAATAGAATAGATTTTATTAGAAATATATATAACGATTATGGCGTAATAATTGACACACATACAGCCGATGGAGTTAAGGCAGCAATGGATCACTCAGTGCCAATCTATCCAATGATTGTTTTGGAGACTGCGCTTCCTGTTAAGTTTGAAAAATCAGTCTTTGAGGCGATTGGAGTTTATCCAAAAAGACCGGACACCCTTAAAGATTTAGAATTACTCGATCAAAGGTATGAGGTTTTTGAAAATAGCGTTGAGTTAGTAAAGAAATGCATTACCGATAATAGCTAGTATGAATCAATACCTCACGCTGCTAGAACATGTAAAACAAAATGGGCAAAAAAAAGAGGATCGGACTGGAACAGGAACGATGTCAGTTTTTGGTTACCAGATGCGTTTTAATTTAAATGAAGGCTTCCCCTTACTGACAACAAAGAAAGTACATTTAAAATCAGTAATTTATGAACTTTTGTGGTTTTTATCAGGCGATACAAATATTAAATTTTTGAAGGATAATGGCGTATCTATCTGGGATGAGTGGGCAGACGAAAATGGTAATCTAGGTCCAGTATATGGTCATCAGTGGAGAAGTTGGCCCACCTCAGAAGGTAGGGAAATTGATCAAATATCTAATCTTATTAATCAAATTAAAAAAACTCCTGATTCGAGAAGGTTAATTGTTTCAGCATGGAACGTTGGCGAAATTAATAAGATGAAATTACCACCATGCCATTGTTTCTTTCAATTTTATGTCGCGGATGGCAGACTTTCTTGCCAACTTTATCAAAGGAGCGCAGATATATTTCTTGGTGTCCCCTTTAATATTGCATCCTATGCACTCCTTACGCAAATGATAGCGCATGTATGTGACTTGGAATGTGGGGAATTTATTCATACCTTAGGCGATGCTCATATATATACCAATCATATTGATCAGGTAAATGAACAGTTAGGTCGAAAACCTAAAAAACTTCCTCAAATAAAAATTAACCCATCAGTTAAGAATATTTTTGATTTTAAATATGAGGACTTTAGTTTGGAAGGTTATGATCCATACCCTCTTATTAAGGCGCCTGTCGCAGTCTAGTGATGAAGATTTCTATTGTCGTTGCAGCATCAGAAAATCTAGTCATCGGTTATAAAAATGCTCTCCCTTGGCGTATATCTGAGGATCTCAAACACTTCAAGCAAATTACAATAAATCATAGTGTGGTTATGGGTAGAAAAACCTTTGAATCAATCGGAAAACCACTGAAAGAGAGAAGAAATATTGTTGTAAGTAGAGACGGAACGCTCAAGATTGAAGGAGCCGAGGTTGTGAATTCATTAGATGAAGCAATTCATCGAACAAAAAATGAAAATGAGATTTTTATAATCGGAGGTGAGCAGATTTATAAAATAGCTATGCCAATAGCTACACATATGCATATTACGAAAGTCCATAGCAATATAAAAGGGGATGCATTTTTTCCAGCTTTTGATGAAAATGAATGGAAAATATTAACTCAAAAAGATTCAGAGACAAATGAGGGATTAAAGTTTTCTTTTATAGAATATCAGAAAATAGTTTGAGATTAAGCCTGCCTTGTTAGGTAAGTGACTTTTATTTGTTTAGGTGAGAAATACTGTGTAACAACTTCCTTAACTTTTTCAATATCAAAAGACTTGCAGCTGAATATATCAATATAACTGTCTCCGTTCAAGTCAACAAAGTGCCCTGTGATAGAAGATGTTTCAATTAATTGAACTAAGCTAAATCCGGCAGCATTAGGGTTGTCGGCTGCAAAATGTTCTATTTTTGGTTCACCACAGGCTACCATTTCTATCTTGCTTACTAATGCCCTTACAAATTGATCAATATTTTTTGATGATCTTACTTTGTCTAAATCACCACCCTTACAATCTAATATCAGATGATATCCCCAGTATTCCAATTTAACTGTTTCTCCTAAGCAATTTATTTTTTAAATCTTTGGTAAGGTAACTCCACTTTGACCCTGATATTTTCCACCTCTATCTTTGTATGATGTTTCGCATACCTCATCAGACTCAAAAAATAAAACCTGAGCGCAACCTTCTCCGGCATAAATTTTTGCAGGTAGAGGTGTGGTGTTGCTAAACTCCAGCGTTACATATCCTTCCCATTCTGGTTCAAATGGTGTAACGTTTACTATAATTCCACATCTCGCATATGTTGACTTACCTACGCATATTGTAAGAATATTTCTAGGAATTTTAAAAAATTCAACCGTCCTCGCAAGTGCAAATGAATTTGGAGGAATAATACAATGGTCACCATTAAACTCAACAAATGAATTTGGATCAAAAGACTTTGGGTCAACTATCGTGCTATTGATATTTGTGAATACTCTAAATTCAGGTGCACATCGAATATCATAGCCATAACTTGATGTCCCATAAGATACGATTTTCTTCCCATCCAAATCTCTCACCATTTTGGGTTCGAATGGACTGATCATATCTTTTTGTTCAGCCATTTTACGGATCCATTTATCAGACTTAATTGCCATGTTTTCTCCTAAAAACTTATACGTAAATAGTGTATGTAAAAGTTAAATTATTATTTTTTCCAAAATTGACTCTCATCCTCAAAGATAACTTTTGATTCCTCTGGGTCAAATTCTCCTGGTTTGTATTGCGTAGGTTTAGATTTATCTTTACTCCAATAGTCGATAATTGGATCAACAAGCTTCCATGCAGCTTTTACCTCATCAATATGCAGAAATTTTGATTGGTCTCCACTTAACAGATCCAGCATCAATGTTTCATAAGCATCTATGGTTTCATCTCCTTCAATACGATTATTTCCATTGAGCACAGTCTGTCTAAATTCATTCATATCAAGACCAGGTTGAAGGGTAGTTATTTCAAATGAAGTACTTTCATTTGGTTGAATATTGATAGTTAACCAGTTCTCGTGATTTTTAAATTTAACTGAAATTGTGGTTGAGTTTTCATATAGCCTTTTTGCCGTCCTAAGATAAATAGGAACCTTGTTCCATCTTGAATTATTAATAAATAATTTGATGGCTGCATATGTTTCCACAACGCTATCTGATTTTTCTACCTCTTCTAAATAACCTTGAACTGTTTCACCCTTTAATACGCCTGCTGCATATTGACCACGAAAAGCAAAATTTTTAATTCTATCTAGTGGAATAGCCTCAATAGATTCTAGTAGTTTTATTTTTTCAAGCCTGACATCTTCTGGGCTCATTGTATTTGGCTTTTCCATAGTTACGAGTGCTAACATTTGGAGTAGATGGCTTTGTATCATATCTCTTAGTGCGCCCGTTGCTTCGTAAAAAACTGTTCGGTCGCCTACACCGAGTGTCTCATGGTTGGTGATTTGGATTTGTTCAATATGTTCATTGGACCAAAGCGGCTCCAGTAAACCATTTTTAAAACGGGTCGTCATAATGTTTTGCAGTGAAAACTTTCCTAGGTAATGATCAATTCTATATATTTGATCTTCCTTAAGATGCTCTTCAATCGAATTTTGAAGTTCGATCGCACTTTTAAGGCATGTACCAAATGGCTTTTCAATTAAAACTCTTCTCCAAAATTCTGACTCGTCGAGCAAATCAACTTCGGATAATTGTTTTACGATAAGAGCAAAATCTGAGGGCCTTACAGATAAGAAGAACGCTAGATTTTGAGGGAATACATCTTTATCTCCTAATCTTTTTGCAAACTTAATAAATGCCTCTGGATCATCTGGTAAGTTAGCATGATAAAGATTTCTTTTTATAAATCGCTCAAAAACATTTTCATCATAAGAGTTAAATTTTTCAACAAGCATTTTTTTAATATTAGAGTGCCATTCACTTTCATCGACCTCTTGCCTACCTACAGACAATATTTTCATATTTTTTGGGAGTTTACCGGCTTGGTCGAGGTGAAAAAGACCCGGTATCAATTTTACTTTAGCTAAGTTACCTCTAGCACCAAATAAAACAAGCGTTGAATTATCTATCATTTCTAAATTAACCCTTTTTTTTCATTATATGACCACCAAATGCATTTCGCATAATAGAGAGTACTTTATAGCCGTAACCTTTTGATTTTTCCTGACTTCTAAATCTTACTTGAAGCGCCTGTGTGAGAACTGGAGCAGGTATTCCTTGTTCAATAGCCTCAACTGCTGTCCATCTTCCTTCACCAGAATCCGCCACGAATGGAGCGATTTCGTCTAAGTTTTGATCACTTTGAAGTGCTTCGGCTGTTAAATCTAAAAGCCAGCTACGTACAACTGATCCGTGTCGCCAAAGCTCTGTTACTTTAGCAATATCGATTGCAAACTCCTCTCTACCCTTAAGAAGCTCAAGTCCTTCAGCAAATGACTCCATCATTCCATACTCAATACCATTATGAATCATCTTTGTAAAATGACCTGACCCAACGGGTCCAACATGTAACCATCCATTTTGTGGTGTTGGAGCTAATGCTCTTAGTACAGGTTCGACAGATTTAGCAACTTCTAAAGAAGCACCGACCATTAGGCAGTACCCATTATCTAAACCCCAGACACCACCTGAAGTACCACAGTCCATAAAGCCAATATTATATTCTTCCAGCATCCTGCCCATTTTGATGCTTTGCTTAAAGTTTGAATTTCCACCATCAACTATTACGTCACCTTCACTGAGGAGAGGAATAAGGTCTGCAATTTGTTTTTTTGTAATTTCACCAGCGGGCAACATCATCCAAACTATTTTTTGGCCCTCGAGCTGAGATAGTGCATCTTTAACTGACGATGATGGTATTAAGCTCTCATCAGCCTCTAATTTTTTAATTATTTCTGGGTTGTTGTCATAACCTACGACTGAAATACCATTTCTGATAAGTCTTGCCGACATATTTCCACCCATTTTCCCAAGCCCAAGCATTGCAATTTTCATTTTTTTCCCTTTGATGTAGGTTTAAAGTTTGTTAATCTTTTGGATTAATTTTTTTCTTTCAGAAAGATTGGCATTATACTCCAATCCTTTCAAAAGATAGTTTTGAATTTAACTAAGGAAGTCTATGTCTGTGAATGAAAACGATTGGCTTTTATGCTCAAGTCAAAAAGATTTTGAGCTTAAAGCGACAGAAATGATTGCAAATTATGCGAATGATGCCATTAGAACTAAAGGTCATTTTTCTCTTGTTTTGGCAGGGGGAAATACTCCAAAAAAAATCTATGAATCCCTATCAAAAAGAGATTGTGATTGGGGTAATTGGCACATTTATTTTGGAGATGAAAGATGCCTACCTTCCAACCATAAAGATAGAAACAGTTTAATGGCAGAAAAAAGCTTTTTTTCAAAAGTCTCTATTCCAAAGAACCAAATCAATATTGTTCCTGCTGAACTCGGAATGAATGAAGGGGCTGAGGCTTATGAAAAAAAATTAAATTCAGATATGGCATTTGACCTTGTGCTTCTTGGATTAGGGGAGGATGGTCATACAGCAAGCATCTTTCCTAATTCTAAATTTAACGAGAATAATCAAGTTGTCCCAATATTAAATGCACCAAAACCACCAGAAAATAGAATTTCATTAACGCCACATAGACTAAGCGTGGCAAATTTTGTAATTTTTTTAGTAATGGGCAAAGACAAAAAAAATGCACTAGATAAATTTAAAAGGGATGAAAATATACCAGCCTCAAGGATCTCAGCGCTTAAAAAATTAACTGTTTTAATTTCGGACGTTAACTAAGTATTTTTTTCAATAACAATTTTTGGAAATTTACTTGTATGATCCTCGCTATAATCTGCAACCTTAGCGGCCATTTTCATTGCTACTTCAGAAAAAATATTCGTAATAGGGGAGTTGTGATCATTAACGACTGTCGGTTTTCCATTATCTAGGTCCTCTCTTATTTTTATATCGAGTGGTAGGCTGCCTAAAAGATCAACATTGTAATCTTTGCCCATTCTAGCTCCACCATCTTTTCCAAATATATGCTCCTCATTATTACATTTCGAGCATATATGGATTGCCATATTCTCTATAATACCAAGGATGGGAACATTCACCTTTTCGAACATTTTCAAACCTCTTCTGGCATCAAGCAGTGAAATATCCTGGGGTGTTGTAACAATAATTGCTCCGGTTACTGGAATTTTTTGTGCCAACGTAAGCTGTATATCTCCAGTACCGGGTGGAAGGTCAATTAATAAATAATCAAGATTGTTCCATTTTGTTTCTCTTAATAATTGCTCAAGTGTTGATGTGACCATTGGTCCTCTCCAGACCATGGGTGTTTCCTGATCAACTAAAAAACCAATAGACATGATTTGAATATTGTGAGCTTTTAGGGGGTCCATTGTTTTACCGTCAGAGCTACTTGGTTTTTGATTTATACCAAACATTGTTGGCTGACTGGGTCCATAAATATCAGCATCTAGTATTCCTACAGTTGCTCCTTCAGCTGAAAGGGCTAATGCTAAGTTTGCAGTGACCGTTGATTTACCAACCCCACCTTTTCCAGAAGCTATTGCGATAATATTTTTTACATTTGGTAAGGTTTCTACACCTGTTTGTACTTTGTGTGATTGAACTTTAGTAGATATATTTATATTTATTTTATTTTTTGTAAAATCTTTTAAACCATCAAGAAGTATATTTTTAAATTCTTCGATTATGGTTTCAGCATAAAAACCTAACTGTAAATCAATTTGTACATGATCCCCTTCACATTCAATTTTTTTTATCGATTTTTCGGTGATGATTTGTTTATTTAAAATAGGAAAATTCATAGCTTTTATGAAGTCTTCTATTTTTTTTTCTATTTCCATTTTACGACTCCATTTCTAAGGTTTTATAATGTGTATTAGCATTTTGTTTGCTAGAATAATGGATTATAGAATAATTTTTCCATCTAATGCGTAAACTTCTTGTTACTTCTGCTCTTCCTTATGCCAATGGCAGTATTCACCTAGGCCATTTGGTGGAATATATCCAAACTGATATTTGGGTTCGTTATCAAAAGATGTCAGGCAACGAAACATATTACATATGTGCGGATGATACGCACGGCACGCCAATAATGCTTAAAGCAGAAGAAGAAAAAATTTCACCAGATGAGTTAGTCAAAAAAGTGCATCAAGAACATGATTTAGATTTTAAAGAGTTTAATGTAAATTTTGATCATTTTTATTCTACAAATTCAATTGAAAATAAGGAGTTATCCGAGTCTATTTATAATGAATTAAATGACAACGATAAGATTTTATCGAAGGACATTGATCAGTTTTTTGATGAATCAAAACAAATGTTTTTACCTGATAGATTTATAAAGGGCGTGTGTCCTAAATGTAAGGCAGAGGATCAATATGGGGATTCATGTGAAAAATGCGGAGCGACTTACAGTCCAACTGACTTGATAGATGCATATTCAGTTCTTTCAGGGACAAAGCCTATTAAAAAGAAAACGCTTCACTATTTTTTCAAGCTCTCTGAATGTACAGAATTTTTAAAGGGATGGATAGAAAATGATACCCTTCAACCTGAGGCTGTAAATAAGCTCAAGGAATGGTTTGAAATGGGTCTTCAGGATTGGGATATAACTCGTGATGCGCCATATTTTGGATTTGAGATTCCTAATGCCCCTGGTAAATATTTTTATGTATGGTTAGATGCACCGATAGGTTATATGGCAAGTTTTAAGAAATTTGCTGAAATGAACAATTTGTCGTTCGATGAATTTTGGAAAAAAGGAAGCTCAACAGAATTAATTCATTTTATTGGTAAGGATATTTTATATTTCCATGCACTTTTTTGGCCAGCGACTTTAAATTACTCAAACCATAGAACGCCTACCAAAATATTTACGCATGGATTTTTAACGGTTAACGGTGAGAAGATGTCAAAGTCCAGAGGCACTTTCATAACAGCAAGGAGTTATCTCGAGCACATAAAGGACCCAAATTTTCTAAGGTATTACTATGCTACAAAACTAAATTCTTCAATGGAAGATCTAGATTTAAATCTCGAAGATTTTGTTGCTAAAAATAATAGTGATTTAATTGGAAAGTTTATAAATATTCCTAGTCGAACATCAGGTTTTGTAGGTAAATTCTTCAATCATGAGCTTATGCCATCGACCTTAATAAAATCTGAAGAGGGGCTTGTGATATTAAAAAAAATTAAGGATGCTAAAAAGGTTGTAGATGAACATTATGAAGCACGAGAATTCAGTAAATTAGTAAAATTTATTATGCAGTTTATTGAAGAGCTAAATGAATATATTAGTAAAACTGAGCCTTGGAAGTTAGCAAAAGAGGAAGGGCAATTAAAATCTAATTCATCTTTGCATGAGATTTGTTCAGTTTGCCTTAAATCTTTTAGGGCGCTTTCAATATTCCTGACGCCCATCATTCCTAATCTTTGTGAAAAAATTGCTGCTTTTTATGGAGAAGAATTTTTCAATAGTTTTAATTTAATTGAAGATGACGTAATAAAAATTAAATCTTACAAGCATCTTTTAAAGAGAATAGAGCAAGACTCAATTGATTCGATGGTTTCATCTAATAGGGCAGGAGAGTAAATTAATTGTTTATTTGATTGTGTACTCTAAGTAATGCTTCCTGAGGATTTAAATTGCCTGTGATGGGCCTTCCAATAACTAAAATATCAGAGCCAAAATTTACTGCATCAATTGGATTTGCAGCTCTCTTTTGGTCATCGTTATTTATTTTATCAAGCCTTATCCCTGGTGTAATAAAAATAAAGTTACTTGGCAGATACTGACGAATATTGGGTATATCTGGCGCTGCACATACTATGCCATCAAGACCACTTTCAGCAGCGTTTATAGCCAGTTTTTTTACGCAGTCATCAATTGAGCCATGCAGACCAACTTCTGTCATAAAATTTTGATCATGGCTTGTTAGTAGCGTTACTCCAATCAATTTTATTTGTTGATTAGAAATAGCATTTTTGGCTGCTGACATCATTTCTTTGCCGCCTAATGCATGCACATTCATTATATCTACATCCATCTTTGAAGCTGCCTCACATGCCTTCACGACGGTATTGGGAATGTCGTGAAACTTTAAATCTAGAAATACTTCAAATCCCTCACTTTTAACCCATTGAACAATTTCTGGTCCGCAGGAAGTAAACAGCTCTTTACCAATTTTTATTCCACAATATTTATTATTAAGTTGACCTATTAATTTTTTAGCATTTTCCTTTGACTGTGTATCAATTGCTACAAAAATATCAGTTTTTTTGGTCATCTATCTAATTTTCTAAGGTGATATCAATTGGCTCTGATGGGAGTGATTCCCATGCGTTACAGCCTGGACATTGCCAATGAAATTGCTTTGCTTTAAAGCCACATTGATTGCAATTAAAAAATCTTCTTTCGCCAATTGAATTTTTAACCGTTTGCTGAATTAGCTCAATGCTTTCAATTTCGTTTGTTTTTTTTATGGTGAGGACTTGAAATAAATGGTCGAGAGAAAATAGGCTTGGCCTTTGTATTAATTCATTTCTCGCTATTTCTTCTGCTCTATCGACTCCCTCATTTTTTAATACAAGATCGTAAAGAGAGTTAAGAATTGTTCTTAGTTTATATAGGTCATAGTATCTTGAAAGAATAGACAGCGCTTCATTTATGTTATTTTGCGTTTCATAAACAGAAATAATTTTTTGCATGACCAACCCGAGGTATTCTGGTTGTTGGTACTCAATTTTTTTCCAAAATACGATAGCGTCATCATATTTTTTTTCCTCATAAGCAATATCTCCGAGAAGTATATTAGCCCTTACACAATTTTTTGATTCTTCAAGAGCTTTCTTAAGGTATGTTTTTGCTAGACCATATTTTTTATTCATAAGATTATTTGTCGCTAATTCACAAAAATAATGACTTATTGCAATTCTGAAGGAGACACCAGAAATCTTCTCTAAGTCAGATGCAGAATCGATTGCTTGATCCCAATCTCTCTCTCTCACATATATCTCCCTTAGTAAATTTAAGGAGTATTGGAAATATTTTTCATTTTTGAGTTCTCTTAGTATAGATTCACTTCTCCCATAAAGGCCAGCCATGAAATAGTCTTGCGCCAATTCTGCCTTTATAGAGTCCTCTTGCTCAATGGTAATTTCTCTTTTATTTAATAGTGCAATGTGTAGGTTTATTGCTTTGTCGTATTTACCTTCTCGTCTTAAAACTGAACCAAGGGCAAAATGAATTTCTAAGGAATCATTTTTTAATTTGACTGCTTTTTCAAGTTCAGTTATGGCATTCTCATTTTGATTTGAGTTGAGATACGAAAGTGCTTTGAAGAGGGAGGCCGGGAGATCTGTACTTTCCGAAATGACCTGTTTGATATCAACACGAGCAGAGACCCACCCTAAGATAAAGAATAAAGGTATAACTAATAACCACCAAAATTCAAATTCGATCATATGTTTTCAAAAAAAAAATATTCAAATAAGAAAAAAGTGAATATGTTTTTTATAAATTACACTTATGTTATTTATCAACTTTAATTTTTAATTCTTTACCAGGTTTGAAATGCGGCACAAACTTTTCAGGCACATTTACTTTCTCACCTGTTTTTGGATTTCTTCCGAGTCTAGCTGGCCTATGATTTAGGCTAAAGCTACCAAAACCCCTAATCTCAACTCTACCACCCTTACTTAAAGTATTACCAAGTGAATCAATAATTGTTTTTACTGAAAGCTCTGCGTCCTTGTGAACGAGCTGCGAGAACTTATCAGAAAGTTGTGTTATTAATTCAGATTTAGTCATTATTTTTTATCATCAAGTTTAGCTTTCAATAAAGCACCTAAGTTTGTTGTTCCTGCATTTTCAGGAGCATCAGTTTTTTTCTTTGTTTCTTTTTTTGGTTGCTCTTTAACTTCTATTTTTTTATCTGCATTAGGATCTTCTGATAATTGCTTAATACCTAGAGAAATTCTTTCCTTGTCTACATCTATTGAAAGGATGACTGATTCAACTTCATCGCCTCTTTTGTAATTTTTCAAAGCTGCTTCTTGATCAGACCAAGCAATATCAGAGAGATGTATCAGGCCATCAATATCTCCAGGTAAACCTATAAACACGCCAAAGTCCGTAATTGATTTAATATTGCCTTTTATTTTGTCATCTTTATTATTACTGTTTGCAAAAATATCCCATGGGTTATCTTTACACTGTTTCATGCCTAATGATAATCTTCTTCTGTCTTCATCAATTTCAAGTATCATCACTTCAACCTCATCACCCAATTGAACTGCCTTGGATGGATGAATATTTTTATTTGTCCAATCCATTTCAGAAACATGAACCAA